>Ga0302268_1000148_pt1 | contig 43868 bp, 37 predicted proteins | sample III_Bog_E2_1_FD_194554 | JGI IMG/M metagenome (GOLD analysis project Ga0302268, IMG submission 194554) | Peat permafrost microbial communities from Stordalen Mire near Abisko, Sweden - III_Bog_E2_1 | ecosystem: Environmental > Terrestrial > Soil > Wetlands > Peat | place: Sweden: Abisko... | reverse complement strand
GGACAATCTATTGTAATTTCTTTCTTAATTTTCTTACATTAATTATTATCTGTGTAAATTTATTATTCAGTGGATAAGAGATTTCATTTTTCAGCCCTTCACAGTTATCTATCTTGTTGTTCGATCTATGATCGTGGGGGACTTAGTAGAAAACCTAAAACCCCACGAACCTGCCCTTATTTCCCTTATTAATCTATAATCCATTCTTTAGTGATAGATTTTGTTGTTTCAAATTTAAATCTTACTGACTATACAAAAGGTGAATTTATGATTATATGAATGCTGGGTGCAAAAACCGATAGTCATTTAATTGTATTTCTTTTGATTCTCTATGCAAATGTACTTAAGGCCCCGAAATAAAACAAATTTTTTCGGTTCTCAATTAAAAACATTACATATTAAGGGATTATTAAATGAAAAAACCGTTAAGATATTACAATCATAACGGTTTTTGAATTTGTATTTTACTTATATCTATTACTTTTCACTCTAATGTAGTGAATATGTCAGCTTTAATTTCAAATAATTTATTCTCCAATTAGATTTTTTTTGAGTAGCATTTTAATATCAACTATAATTCCAGGTTTATGTTTAATTCACATATCTGATTGAACAGGAAAAATAGTTCAGAATGGCATTCAAGCTAATTATTCAAAAGTAAATTTTATTTCTTATCACATGGTCTATAGATAGCATTTGTTGCAAAATCTACTATTGCTCCCGGCCAGAATAAAACAATATCTAAAATTAATGCACCTGCCCTTACCTGTCTGGCAGGTTGTCCTTCAGCCGGTCTTGTACGTTGGCATTCACTTACCGGTCCGCAAAACAATGTGGCACATGAACTTAAAAAGGCAGCAACTAACACAATGGTTACAATTCTCAAAATTGATTTTTTCATAAATATATTTTTTATAATTGTCCTACTCGTAAGGCTTTTCGGTTTCGCCCCGTTTTTGATTGTTTCAAGACTCAATATTTTATCCTAATGTTCGTATATAATTTATAATAATGAATGATTTTTATTACAATGTTCATTTTTTATCTTCAGATTCAACATATACAACTGAAGTAGATGAGATTAAGTCATGCAAGCCCCTGAAAGTAAATAAATATGAAATAATGTCGATTGGAATAAATCGCATAAGTGTACGTACTACCAAATGAATAAAAGATAATTTATGATCTTTTGTTGATGAAACGACCCTGGATTTTGTGATCATTTTTCCAATTGTTTGATGAAAAAAATATTCAGACAGAAGATAATACAAAAAATATAAAACGATGGATATCCATTTTATATTTTTAATTGCCAGAACATTTTTAAACAACAGCATAAAAATCACCAACAGAATAAAGAAGATACTTGAATCCAATAAAAAGTTTGTCAATCTTAATGTTTTTCCCTTCATTATATAATTATTCAACATTTTAATAACTTAAAATAAAAATAGGCTTATTTTCTTAAATCGCAAATAATTCAGAATGGTCAAAGTTATATTATTATGATAATCAACTGGAATCAATGTTTAGCTGATTATATGTTTTTTTAAATTTGATTGCAAATATACAATATATTTTACAACTTATTCCTATTTTTATAAAATATATTAAAATTTTTATAAATAAATATGCCATTAAATAAAACCCTATCGTTTCAATCTGTTCACAATGCAAAATTCATTAATTATTTATCAATATCTTAATTCAACCTAATTCACCGGAATAAAAGATGTTATTATCCACCAAATTTACTGATCTTTTTTTCAGAATTATGACTACATTATTCTGAAATTATACTTAGCTAAAAACAATTTGCAGGGATTCATTTTAATTATTATTTTTACTTTACCAAAATAAAGAACCAATCACAAAAATCTCAATAGTACATATATACAACGAATAAATTAATCTGACATAATAATTTGCAAAACATTAATCTACTCTATATTCTGTCTTGATGCTTGGTTCCTGGTTCTTGCGTTCTAAATACAGAACTCATGTTTTCAACCATCTTCCTAAGGCTGTAATCTTAAAATACCGTTAGGTATTTTATTTTTGTGTCCTTTTTTCTTTTGTATTTGTGTACTTTACTTTTGTGGTTTGAATTATTTGTTTTGTTTTAATTTAGGGATGTAGAATTTTTTTTTGATACAGTTGATGAATTTTACTTTTCTGTTTGTATCTTTGTTTTTCTGTTTGTATCTTTGTTTTTCTTTGTAAAAAAGTTGTTGATTTTTTTCTTTTGCCTTTTTTCTTTTGATATTCAACTTTTACAATCTTCCTGCTCCCGTCTTTCTCCTGTTATTTTCTTATCACCGTCCGAGACCGTCCGATGATACTCCGTACTTACACCGTACTTACTCCTGTCTTACTCTGGGGTAACTCTGGGGTGACTTCTATACAATTTACATGTTAATCCTGTAAATCCTGTCTAAAAAACAAATACTGTCAGGTAGATCTGAATAAATCTGTATCATTACTTAAATGCAATTTTCAAAGTTAAAAGGATTTTTATTACATTTTGATTCTGTTTTCATCGGCAGATATTATAGTGTTCGTCTTTTTTTGCTTGATTTCAGAAAAGGTTTAAAAGTATTTTGCCGGTAAGAAGGGAAACCATTAATCACAATGGTACATAAAGTAAAAAGATATTTCGTACGTCCTATTGAATGGGTATTGGTTTCTGATTTTTTAAGAGGTTAAGTGAAGATGAAATTCTGGATAAATTTTAATAACAATTCAATTATTGTTTCATAGCTATGAAATAATAATGCATGATATGAAGTTAAATTATGCATCTTCTGATATAAAAGCCTATTAAAAACCGATAGAATGTATAAATTTATATAATTGTTATAATTCATAAATTATAACTGTTGACAACATCAACTATTAGTATTACCTTTGCCGCGAATTAAATAAAAAGATATGGAAAATAAAAGACATCCATTTGGGATGGCAATAGGTAGCATGATGCGGGAAGTTGTACGTTTGCTTAAAAAACGGATAACTGAACAAGCGGAAATTAAACTTACCATTGAACAGATAGGTTTATTGCTTGTCATTTCCATGCACAAAGAAGAAGTAATCCAACAGGAATTGGCCTGCTCCATGGGAAAAGACAAATCTGCGATATTGAGAACTATTGATATGATTGAAGCAAAAGACCTTGTTAAAAGAGTCTCTGATACGGCAGACAGGCGAAAAAAGTACCTGATGATTACAAAAAAGGGTGAAAGAGTCATTGAGCAATATCTGACGATAGAGCATGAATTGACCAACTTACTTCAAAGTGGGTTAAGTGAAGAAGATATTACCGTTTTTTATAAAGTAGTGGATCATATTAAAACGAACGCAAAAGCACTCTGAAATATTTATTCAGATAGTTGACATTGTCAATTATTGATAAACTAAACCATTCATTTTAAAATCAATAAAGAAAAAGTGTTATTTTAAAAACGCTTTCAACATCAGACTTTCCGGAAATAAATTAAAAACTACAACAATATCTTATGAAGAAAAATTCTCTGGTAATCCTGGCTTTGATTATCCTTTCAACGGGTGTATTCGGGCAGGGATTAACGCTTAAGCAATGCGTTGATTATGCAAATTCGAACAATGGGAACATAAAAAATGCCAATACCGATGTTCGCATATCTGAAAAGAAAATTGACGAACAAATAGGTTCGATGCTGCCTCAAATAGATGCATCAGGTAATTACACAAACAATCTCCAGTTAATTACAACATTACTTCCGGGTGAATTACTAAATAAACCGGGCACAGAAATACCGGTAACCTTTGGAACCAAACATAATGTTACAGCAGGGATTCAACTGAACCAAAAGATTTTCGATCCTACTTTTGGGATAGCACTGAAAGCTGTTAAAATTGTGAAACTACAAGCAGAACAGAATCTCAGAAAATCGGCAGAACAAACTGCATATTCTGTCAGCGGAACTTACTACCAGACTTTAGTAATCGGAAAACAGACAAATACCTTACAAGCAACCCTTGAAGCTTCTGAAAAATTACTGGTATCCACCGATTTAAAATTTAAAAACGGCATGGCAAAAAAAGTTGATGTCGACAAAATCAGGGTCAGTTATAATAACATTAAGTCGCAGACACAACAGAGCGAATTAAGCTACCAGCAATCGCTCAACAATCTGAAGTTTCAAATGGGGATGCCTGTCGACAAAACGCTTGTGTTGTCAGATGATGCAATAGATACCGATTTCAGCGTATTTGAGACACCGGAAGACAGCTTTAATATTGAAAACAGGGTTGATTATCAATTAAAAAAGATTGACCTGATAGGGTACGAACTGGATAAAAAGAAAAACCAGTCATCCTATTATCCTTCGCTTTCATTCATTGCTAATTATGGAACAAATGCCATGCGAAATCAATTTGATTTCACTCAGCCAGGCGGTATATGGTATCCCAGTTCGAGCATTGGTGTGAATTTAAAAATACCTATTTTCGATGGTTTACAAAAGCATGCCCGGATTTCACAATCGAAATTAAACATCGAAAAAAGCAAAGTCAACATCCAACTCACAGAACAGTCGATAAAAGTAGATCTTTCAAACTTCGATATTCAATATCGGAATGCGATCGACAATATCCATAATGAAAAAGACAATCTCGATTTAGCAGGGAGTGTTTACAAAGATGTACAAAACCAGTTTCAACAAGGTGCCTGTTCATCACTCGACTTAATACAGGCTGAAAGTGCCTATACCGAAAGTCAAAACAACTATTACAACAAATTGCTTACTCTCTATATCGCCCGGATAAACCTGGAACAGACTAAAGGAACCCTTTTAAATTATATAAATAAACAAAAATAAAAATTGTTATGAAACGAATTATCAGCATTATCATCCTAATAGTAATACTCGTTGCTTCAGGGTTTCTATTAAAGAAAAATCATGATACCATAAACCAACAAAAATTATCATCCGGTATTTCTTCTGTTGTAAGTGTCGATGTGACTGAAGTAAAAGAAATGACTTCGACTCACAACCTGCATTTAACAGGAACACTCAGTCCCATTACCGAGTTAAATATTGCAGCTCAGGCACAAGGACAAATAACATCCCTCAACGTTGAGCTGGGACAATTTAAGCAGAAAGGAAGTATACTTGCTACCATTGACAACCGGTTAAAACAGCTGTCACTGCAATCAGCCAAAGTGAGTATTACTAAACTTAAACGGGATATGGATCGATATGAAAATTTATACAAAGGTGGTTCCGTAACCGAACAACAATTGGATGATGCCCGGAATGCATACGAAAATGCAAAAATACAACTCGAACAAGCTCAAAAGCAATTAGCCGATGCGACCATCATTGCACCTTTTAGTGGAATAATAACACAAAAGCAAGTTGAAAAAGGAGCTTATATAAACATTGGCAATCCGATAGCAACTATGGTGGATATTTCAAAGTTAAAAATCAAACTCAATGTATCCGAATCAAATGTTTATCAAATAAAAAAGAATGATCCGGCAATTATAACATCCGATATATATCCTGAAAAATCATTTAAAGGTCGTATAAGTTTCATAAGTGAAAAAGGAGACGATACACATAATTATCAGGTTGAAATTGAAATGCCTAACAATACTAAATATCCTTTGAAAGCAGGCACATTTGTAAATGCCACAGTAACTATTCCAGGAAAACAAATGTCCTTATACATACCAAGGGAAGCACTTCAGGGAAGTTCACAGGATGCCCGCGTTTATGTTGATGAAAACGGGAAAGCAGTATTGAAAAAAATCACCGTTGGAACCGGCACTGACCTTAACCTGGAAGTATTATCAGGATTGAAAAAGGGAGATAAAGTAGTGACAACAGGACAAATAAACCTGGAGAACGGAAAAGAAATACGTGTAGTTGAAACAAAATAACAATTAAATATGTCAATAACAGAAATAGCCATAAAACGGCCCACATTAGTAGTAGTCATCTTTGTTGTTCTTGCCATCTTTGGTATCACCAGCTACAGGTTACTAAATTACGACCTGATTCCTAAAATGAATTTGCCTGTGCTGACCATTTCCACCGCCTATCCCGGTGCAGGAGCCAATGCGGTGGAAAGCTCGGTTACAAAGAAACTGGAAGATGCCGTGTCGTCGCTCGAAAACATTAAAACCATTCAGTCAACATCACAGGAAGGATATTCTGTCATTATTATTACGCTGGAAGCTACAGCCAATGCCGACCTGGCTTTGCAGGATGCCCAACGTAAAATAAATGCGATAATTTCCACCCTTCCGACCGATTCAAAGGCACCCTCGTTGAATAAAGTTTCGCTGGACGATATGCCGATTATTAAACTGGGAGTTACAGGGAAAATGAGTCCAACCGATTTATATCAACTTACTGATGACCAGGTAAAAGCTCAATTTTCTAAAATCAAAGGAGTTGGCCAGGTTTCGCTGGTAGGAGGAAACGAACGGGAGATAAAAATCAACATCAATAAGAAGAAACTCGATTTCTACAAAATTTCTATCGCCAATGTCTATGTAGCGCTGGAAAATTCTAACCTGGAGTTGCCAACCGGTAAAATAGAAGGCGACCTGAAACAATATACGGTCAGATTTTTGGGAAAATTACAGTCAGTTGAGGATTTGAAAAACATCAGCCTGTCTAAATCTCCGACAGGAAGTATCATCAAACTTTCGGATGTAGCCGATATCATTGATGGACAAGCCGAGCAGACCAACCTGAACCGGATAAACAATCAAAGTTCGATCGGTATCGTGATTCAGAAACAATCAGATGCCAACACAGTGGAAGTATGTAAAATGGTAAGGCAAAAGGCAAAAGAAATTGAAAAAACATATGCTGATAAGAAAATCAAATTTGATGTAGCCTCCGATTCATCTATTTTTACCATGGAATCGGCAGATGCGGTAATGGATGATTTGATTTATGCTATCATTCTTGTTGCCATTGTTATGTTTTTATTTTTACATAGTATGCGCAGTTCTATGATCGTTATGGTTTCCATACCTTGTTCTATCATATCGGTTTTTGCAGCCATGTATGTGTTCGACTTCTCGCTCAACCTGATGACCTTACTGGCCTTGTCACTCGTAATCGGTATTTTGGTGGATGATTCCATTGTGGTGCTTGAGAATATTCACCGACACCTTGAAATGGGGAAAGGCCGCGTTCAGGCGGCCATAGACGGACGTAGCGAAATAGGGTTCACGGCAGTAGCAATTACCATGGTGGATGTGGTGGTGTTTGTTCCTTTAGCAATTGTAACAGGAATGATCGGAAATATGTTACGCGAGTTTTCTATGGTTATTGTTTTCTCAACCCTGATGAGTCTCTTTGTGTCCTTTACTGTTACTCCTTTGCTGGCTTCAAGGTTTAGCAAAATAGAGAAAATTTCAAAAAACACCTTGATGGGTAAGTTGGCTTTAGGATTCGAAGCATTATATAACAAAGTGTCTGCCATCTATGAACGGATACTGATCTGGGCCTTAGGACATCGCAAAACATTGTACGGAATCATTTTAATTCTTTTTGTGGGATCATTCTCATTGGTTGGCCTTGGCTTTATAGGTACAGAATTTTTCCCGAACAGTGACCGTGGTGAGTTTATGATTAAACTGGAAGGTGATCCTCAGAATACAGTATACCAGACAAATATACTGACACAAAAAGTGGAATCAATGTTGTTTAAAAAACCGGAAGTATTGAAAGTGTTTTCAAATGTCGGGTTTTCAAGTGGTTCAGGAATGGTGGGAGCAGGATCCACCGGTGAGCAGAATAAAAGCGAAATCACCGTTGATATTACTCCAAAACAAGACCGGAAAATAAGTATCAATGACTTTACCAGCCAGATAAAAGCTGAAATCATGAAAATACCGGGTATAAAAGCAACTGTAACTCCCGTTTCGATGATGGGGAATGCCGATGATGCTCCGATTCAGATATTATTACGCGGACCGGATGTGCCTAAGTTATTTATTATGGCAGATAGTGTGATGGCAATTATGAAATCAATCCCCGGCACAAATAATGTTAAACTCTCCATAGACCAGACCAAACCTGAACTGCAGGTATCACTGAATCGTGATAAAATGGCCATGCTTGGATTATCTGTTTTTGATGTGGGTAATACCTTGCGTCTGGCTCTTGCAGGAAACAGCGACCTTCAGTATACGGAGAACAACAAGGATTATAATATGAACCTGAAGTTTGATGAGTTCGACAGGAAACGTATTGAAGACTTATCTTCATTGACTTTCCTGAACAATGAGGGGAAGATCATCGAATTGCAGGACTTTGCTACCATCCAGCAATCGCTCGGACCAAACAAACTGGAACGTTACGACCGCATATCTTCCATCACGGTCAAATCCTCTATACTTGGACGTCCGGTAGGAACGGTAGGAGCTGAAATAAAAAAAATGGTGCAGGAACGTATCCATCCGGGAGAAATCAGCATTGAATACAAGGGACAACTTGAACAACAGTCAGAGGCATTCGGAAGTTTGTTTTTAGTAATTCTGGCAGCATTGGTATTCGTGTACCTGGTCATGGTGGCACTCTATAACTCGTACCTGTATCCGTTTGTTGTTTTGTTCTCCATTCCAATGGCAGTCATCGGGGCTTTAATTGCCCTTGCCCTGTCAGGCACGTACCTGAATATCTTTTCAATCATTGGTATGATTATGTTAATCGGACTGGTAGCCAAAAACGCTATATTGCTGGTCGATTTCACCAATCAGCTCAAAGCAGAAGGGAAAAGTGTACATGAATCACTGATTGAAGCCGGAAAGGAACGGTTACGGCCCATCCTGATGACTACTTTTGCCATGATATTCGGTATGTTACCCATTGCTTTAGCATCAGGTCCTTCCTCGGAAATGAAAAATGGACTGGCATGGGTAATCATTGGCGGGCTGACTTCATCTTTATTGTTGACATTGGTATTGGTTCCATCGGTTTATTTCACCATGGAAAAATACAAAGGAAAATTCAGAAGGAAATTCAGTAAAAAGGAACCTGTAATTGTTATGGAATAATAGTAAATGAATTGAAAATGAACATTCATTTTGACATTTTTCAGTATCTTTGTCGATAGCATTTACTTTTCTTGCATTTAATCAAAACATATAATCAATATGATGACACTCAAGCCTGCTTTGGTATGGAACTTTTTTCACGAAATAAATCAGATTCCAAGGCCATCTAAAAAAGAAGAACGCATAATAGCTTATCTGAAAGATTTTGGCGAAAAAAATAATCTACTCACTAAAATTGATGAAACAGGCAATGTCCTGATCAGCAAACCGGCTACAAAAGGTTATGAGAAACATAAAACGATTATTCTTCAATCGCACATGGATATGGTGTGCGAGAAAAACAGTGATGTAGTTCATAATTTTGATACAGACCCTATTCAGACTTATATAGATGGAGACTGGTTAAAAGCTAAAGGAACCACCCTTGGAGCCGACAATGGTATTGGGATGTCAATGATGCTGTCAGTTCTGGCTTCAACCGATTTGACCCATCCTGCTCTGGAATGTTTATTTACGGTGGATGAAGAAACAGGTCTGACAGGAGCTTTTGCTCTAAAACCTAATTTTCTGAGCGGTGAACTATTGATTAATCTTGACTCGGAAGATGATGGAGAGATATTTGTAGGGTGTGCCGGAGGAATTGACACAGTAGCAAGTCTCACTTACAAAACTGAGAAAACACCTGAGCATTATTTTGGCTTTTCTGTCTCTGTCAGGGGGCTTCAAGGAGGTCATTCGGGCGATGATATTGACAAAGGGCTGGGGAATGCCAATAAAATTGTGAATCGTTTTCTATGGAATCTAAATAAAATAATGGATTTACGACTTCATAGTTTTGATGGCGGAAACCTCCGTAATGCCATTCCACGTGAAGCGGTTGCAACAGCCTGTGTCCCTTTCAACGAAAAAGAAACTATAAGGGTATTGTTCAACCGGTATGTTTCTGACCTTGAAATTGAAATCGGCGACGTCGAACCTAAGTTAAAGCTTACACTCGAATCGGAACCTTTGCAGGAAACAGTTATAGATAAAAAAACTTCTACCGCCTTATTAAATGTGCTCTATGCCTGCCCTCACGGAGTTATAGCTATGAGTCGTGATATGCCAGGTATGGTGGAGACTTCAAATAATCTGGCATCAGTCAAAATGAAAAATGCCGGAATTATAGAAATAACTACAAGCCAACGCAGTTCGGTTGAATCGTCCAAACAGGATATTATGCAACAAATAGAAGCTGTCTTTTCACTCTCCGGTGCAAATGTATTACACGGGGATGGTTATCCGGGATGGAAACCAAACCTGAAATCGGAAATTTTGAAAGTGGCTACGGATAGTTATGTAAAACTATATAATGATCAGCCTAAAGTTCGTGCCATTCATGCCGGACTGGAATGTGGATTATTTCTGGAAAAATATCCTTTTCTGGATATGATTTCAATTGGACCCACAATGAAAGGAGTACATTCACCAGATGAAAGACTAAGCATTTCAGCTACCCAAAAATGTTGGGAATGGCTGAAGGATATATTGGAAAATGTTTAAAGGGTTTGAAAGTTTGAAAAGTTTGAAAGTTTGGAGTTTGGAGTTTGGAGTTTGAAAAGTTTAATTTATATATGTTCTTTACAACGTCTTTTTTATTCAACGGATTTTTTGTTCAACGGATTTTTATCAGTTGGATATTGAATATTATGATTTTAAAACATTGAACGGATGAAGAAACCCAATAAACGTAAAATCATTAACGATCCTGTTTTCGGATTTATCAATATTCCAAACGATTTTTTGTATGATATAATACAACATCCCTATTTCCAACGGATGAACCGTATCAAACAATTGGGGCTGACTTCGACGGTATATCCGGGTGCTCAGCACACCCGCCTTCAACACTCGTTGGGAGCCATGTATCTGATGGGGGAGGCAATTACTCAATTACGGCTTGAAGGACATGAAATCACGGCCCCTGAAGCTGAAGGAGTTCGCGCCAGTATATTATTGCACGATATTGGCCATGGTCCATTTTCTCACACCATGGAACACAGTCTGGTCAATGATATAAATCATGAGGAAATTTCGCTGATCATGATGCGAAAAATAAACGCTGAAATGGATGGGAAACTGAATATAGCATTGGATATTTTCAAGAATAACTATCCTAAAAAGTTTTTGCATCAATTAGTTTCGGGTCAATTGGACATGGACAGGTTGGATTATTTGAGCCGTGACAGCTTTTTTTCAGGTGTCAGCGAAGGTATAATTGGATCTGCCAGGATCATTAAAATGTTAAACATCCATAATGATCAATTGGTTGTGGAAGCTAAAGGCATTTATTCTATTGAAAAGTTTTTAGTTGCACGCCGGTTGATGTACTGGCAGGTCTATTTACACAAAACAGCCGTAGCCGCAGAGAAAATGTTGATGAATATATTGAAACGGGCTAAAGAACTGGCAAGCAGGAATGTAGATCTTTTTGCCTCGCCGGCTTTACATTATTTTCTGTATAATGAGGTGAATAAGAAAATGTTTTTGAATGATCAGGAAGCATTGGATCATTTTGCAATGCTCGATGATTCGGATATGATATGTGCTGTGAAAGTTTGGATGTCACACACTGATATAGTTTTGTCTGAATTATGTAAAGCTTTTACAAACAGACGACTATTTAAAGTTGAGATTAGTACGGCAGAGATTGATGAATCGGTACGTCAACAATATTTAAAACAATACCAACAACATTTTGGCGTTACTACTTTAGAAGCCGAATACTTTATGGGTGATGAAACTGTTAGTACCGATACATATAGTTCAGTAGACGATAATATCAATATTTTATACAAAGATGGGACAATTAAAGATATCGCTGAAGCATCAGATATGTTGAATATAAGTGTTTTGACAAAAAAGGTGGAAAAGCATTTCTTTTGTTATTATCGTTTGTAACCTTTTAACAGCATACGTGTTAATTTTATGCATAAAAGAGCCAAAATCATGGTTGGTTTTTCATGTTATGGGATAGTTTTTATGGTTAATTGAAAATTGTTTAGTACTTTTGCAACCAATTTTTTAATAAGTTCTCGAAAAATTAGATTGAAATAAGTGTTATTCATATAGAGATGGATTGACATAAAATCTCAATTTTTAATTGTTCATTATTAATAATTAAATTCTTATGGAGTTTACAGCTCAACAAATTGCAGATTTTTTAGGAGGTGAAATACAAGGTAATCCTTCCATAAAAGTATCTGACTTCTCCAAAATTGAAGAAGGAAAACCTGGTACATTGAGTTTTCTATCAAACCCAAAATACAGTCAATATTTATATGATAGTAAGGCAAGTATAATTCTTGTAAACAAAGATTTTCAACCCGAAAGAGAAGTTCATTCAACCTTAATCCTGGTCGATGATGCTTATCAGTCGCTTGCTAAGTTATTGACAATAGTTGATCAGACTAAGCCAAAAAAGACAGGGATTTCATCATTGGCATTCATAACACCCAGCGCTGTAATTGGAGAAAATTCATATATTGCTCCTTTTGTTTATATCGGTGAGAATGTTACTATTGGTAAAAATGTCAGTCTTCATCCACATTGTTGTGTTGAAGATGGTGCTACGCTTGGGGATAATGTCACTTTATATTCCGGAGTAAAAATATATTACAATTGTGTGATTGGTAATAATTGCACATTGCATTCAGGAACAATCATTGGCTCAGATGGTTTTGGATTTGCCCCTACTGAAGATGGGAGTTACAAAAAGATTCCTCAAATGGGAAATGTTGTATTGGAAGATAATATTGAAATTGGAGCAAATTCAGTTGTTGACAGATCAACCCTTGGAAGCACGTTTATCCGAAAAGGAGTAAAAATTGATAATCTGGTTCAGATTGCTCATAATGTTGAAGTAGGAATGAATACTGTCATTGCGGCTCAAACAGGGATTTCAGGTTCAACTAAGTTAGGCAAGCAATGTATTATAGCAGGTCAAGTTGGAATTGCCGGACATTTACATATCGCTGATGGCACCATTTTTGGAGCTCAAACGGGCGTTCCTAATAACGTTAAGATACCGAATCAAACTCTTCAGGGTTATCCTGCTGTACCTGTTATGACTTTTCACAGGGCTTCGGTAGTTTATAAAAATTTACCTGAATTGCAGAAAACAGTATACGCCCTACAAAAGAAAATTCAGGAATTAGAAAATAGAATCAGTAGCATTTCTTAAGAAAGTATGTCGAAACAGAACACAATTAAAGAAGCATTTACGCTATCCGGAAAAGGATTACACTCCGGATTGGAGATTATCTTAACATTCGTACCCGCACCCGAAAATCATGGAATAAAAATCAAGCGAATTGATTTGCCAGACGAGCCGGAAATGGCTGCATTAGCTGAATACGTTGCAGAAACTACACGCGGAACAGTATTAAGAAAAGGGGATGTACAGGTAAGTACAATCGAACATGTGCTTTCAGCATTATATGCTTTAGGAATTGATAATTGCATGTTGGAGGTTAATGCACCTGAATTTCCTATTTTAGATGGAAGTGCAAAATACTTTGTTGAAGGAATTCAAAAGGTTGGGATTGAAGAACAAAATGCAGAAAAAGATTATTATATTGTTCGTAAAAAAATTGAATTCTTTGTTCCGGAAACAGGAGCAAAAATCACCATTCTCCCCGATGACACTTTCAGTGTCGATGTACATATTGGTTTCAAATCAACAGTTTTAAGCAATCAATTTGCAACTCTTTCATCATTGAATAATTATGTAAAAGAAATATCGGGTGCCCGTACTTTTGTTTTTGTTCATGAAATCGAACCTTTAGTGAAGATGAATCTGATTAAAGGGGGAGATCTGAAGAATGCGATAGTAATATACGACAAACAAGTATCCCAGGTCGATTTTGATAAATTAGCCGACCTGATGGGGCAGCCTCATCAGGATGCCAGTAAATTAGGGTATTTAAACGGGGGCATTAAATTTCCGAATGAACCCGCTTCACATAAATTATTAGATATTATCGGAGATTTAGCATTAATAGGGAAACCATTAAAAGGAAAAGTCTTAGCTACTTTTCCCGGTCATAAAATTAATACTGATATAGCAAAAATAATCCGGAAAGAAATAAGGAAACAGGATGTTCAGGCTCCGGTTTACGATGATACGGTTCCTCCTGTTTTGGATGTGAATGCGATTCATAAACTGCTACCTCATCGCTGGCCGTTTTTAATGGTTGATAAAGTGATTGAAATGCACGATAAAGTAATCGTTGGAGTAAAGAATGTAACGGTTAATGAGACATTCTTTATGGGTCATTTCCCCGAAGAACCTGTAATGCCGGGTGTTTTGATAGTCGAAGCTATGGCACAAACCGGTGGATTACTGGTTTTGCACGGACTGGAAGATGCACATCGTTATTCAACCTATTTTTTAAAAATTGACAATGTAAAATTCCGTCAGAAAGTAGTTCCCGGTGATACACTTGTGTTTCATCTTGAAATGACTGACGACATCCGAAGAGGTTGTGCTTTAATGCGCGGACATGCTTTTGTTGGTGGAAAAGTAGTTTGTGAAGCAGAATTCATGGCGCAAATTGTAAAAAATAAATAAGCGGCAATAAGAAAACAGACTGTGAAAGTCGAATAATAAATTATAAATAGCAAAAATTGATACTGAAACAAGAATGAAACAACCTTTAGCATATATTCATCCTGACGCAAAAATTGCACCATCTGTTGTAATCGAACCATTTGTTACAATTGATAAAAATGTCGTCATCGGCGAAGGTTCACGAATTGGTTCAAATGTAACCATCCTTGAAGGAGTTCGAATTGGTAAAAACTGCAATATCTTTCCGGGTGCAGTAATCGGAGCCGTACCACAGGACTTAAAATTTAAGGGTGAAGATACATTGGTGATTATAGGAGATAATACAACCATACGCGAATATGTGACAATTAACAGGGGTACTGCAGCGAAAGGGAAGACTGTTGTTGGAGATAATTGCTTAATAATGGCTTATTGTCATGTTGCACATGATTGTATATTAGGAAACACTGTTATCATGGCAAATGCCTGTCAACTGGCAGGTGAAGTCGAAATAGACGATTTTGCCATTTTAGGCGGCGGATGTTTAGTCCATCAATTTACCCGTATCGGATCCCACGTCATGCTACAGGGTGGTTCAAAAATTGGTAAAGATGTTCCTCCCTTTGTAAAAGCCGGCCGTGAACCTCTGTCTTATGCCGGAATTAATTCAATTGGATTACGTCGTCGGGGATATACTAACGAACAAATCCGGGACATTCAGGACATATATCGCTATTTGTATTTATCGGGAATGAATACATCGCATGCCATTGAACGTATTGAAGCTGAATTACCGGCAACAAAAGAGCGTGACGAAATATTACTTTTTGTCCGTAACTCTCCACGTGGAATTATCAAAGGATACTTTGAATAACAGAAGTAAGGAGTAAGAGGTAAGAGGTAAGTACAATAAACTGAGCCTTCTATCACCCGATCCTTACCCTTTATTACTTTGCTTCAAATAACATTTAAACAAAACAATATGGACGTTGAAAAAAGCGATGAAGCTCCTAAAAAAAGCCTGAATTTTGTAGAAGCTTTTGTGGAGCAGGATTTAAAGGACGGTAAAAACGGAGGTCGAATTCAAACACGTTTTCCACCCGAACCCAACGGCTACCTGCATATCGGCCATGCCAAGGCAATTTGCATGGATTTCGGTATTGCCGAAAATTATGGTGGCGTTTGTAACCTGCGTTTTGATGATACAAATCCTGTCAAAGAGGATGTGGAATATGTAGATTCCATTCAGGAAGACATACAATGGTTGGGATACCACTGGAAAGATGTTTATTTTGCATCGGACTATTTCCAACAGCTCTGGGATCTGGCTATAGAACTGATAAAACAGGGGAAAGCATACATAGATGAACAATCGGCAGAAACTATAGCCGTTCAAAAAGGGACACCTACTGTACCCGGCATTGAAAGTCCTTTCCGAAACAGACCTTTAGAAGAGAATCTTGAACTTTTCAATAAAATGAACTCAGGAGATATACCTGAAGGAGCAATGGTGTTGCGTGCCAAAATTGATATGGCCTCTTCGAACATGCATTTTCGTGATCCATTAATGTACCGCGTTATAAATTCACACCCTCATCACCGTACAGGTTGGACATGGAAAGCATATCCTATGTACGATTATGCTCACGGTCAATCCGATTATTTCGAAGGCGTGACCCATTCCCTTTGTACCCTCGAGTTTGAAGTTCATCGTCCACTTTACGATTGGTTTATCGATCAGTTCAAAAACTCTGATTATCGCCCCCGACAAATCGAATTCAACCGGTTGAACCTCACTTATACAGTGATGAGTAAAAGAAAAATGCTTCAACTAGTTCAGGAGGGATTGGTAAGCGGATGGGATGATCCACGTATGCCCACTATTTGTGGTTTGCGTCGCCGCGGATATTCACCCGAATCGATTCATCATTTTATAGACAAGATCGGATATACAAAATTTGAAGCACTTAATGATATTGGATTACTTGAATATTCAGTCCGTGAAAGTCTGAACAAAACATCCATTCGTGTGAATGCAGTTCTTGATCCTGTAAAGCTTATTATTACCAACTATCCTGATGGACAGGTTGAGTTGATGGGAACAGTGAATAATCCTGAAGATGAATCCGCAGGAACACGCGAAATCGCATTTTCGAAAGAATTATACATAGAGAACGATGATTTCATGGAAATAGCCCCAAAGAAATACTTCCGTATGACTCCGGGACAGGAAGTAAGATTAAAAAGCGGTTATATAGTTAAATGTACCGGGTTTAAAAAAGATACTGAGGATCACATTGAAGAAATTTACTGTGAATATGACCCTATGACCAAAAGCGGAATGCCTGAATCAAACCGTAAAGTAAAGGGTACTCTTCACTGGGTATCTGCAGCTCACAGTATTCCGGCTGAAGTACGTTTGTACGATCGCCTCTTCAGCGTTGAAAACCCTACAGCTGATGAACGTGACTTCCGCGACTTATTGAATCCCGATTCATTGAAAGTATTAACCAACTGCCGCGTCGAAGCTTCTTTGAAAGATGCAAAACCTATGGATCATTTCCAGTTCCAGCGTATCGGTTATTTCAATGTAGATCCGGATTCTGCTCCGGGTAAGCTTGTATTTAACCGTACTGCATCATTAAGAGATAGCTGGGCAAAAGAACAGGGGAAATAAACGATCTTCTTTTGAGATTGAAGAATGAAACCGTTGCAACTTTTTGCAACGGTTTTTTGTTTAATTTGTAAACAGACCTATTTTATCATGATTAAATCATTCAAATACATTTTATTTATTCTTACCCTCTTACAGATACAACCGGCTTTTTCTCAAAAGGGAATATTGTTTTCTGAAAATGGATTGCAATCTGCATTGGATATTGCAAAAACTGAAAGGAAGCCTGTGATTTTATGGTGTTATACAACGTGGTGTCCGCATTGCAAAACCATGAAAGAGAAAGTTTTTATAAATAAATCAGTGATTGAGTACTTAAAAAACACTTTTATATGTGTTGCACAGGACATGGAAAAGGGAAATGGCTTGGATCTGAATAAAAAATTGAAAATCCAGTCATTCCCTACTTTTATCTTTTATGATTCAACCGGAAATCTGATTTACAGGATTGAAGGCGAATTAAATTCAGAAGCTTTTATTCAGGAAGGAAAAAATGCTCTTTCACCTAAAAAGCAACTACCCTATTTGAAGCAGCAGTTTGAAAATAATAGCAGTAATTCGAATAATTGCTACATATATTTAATGGCACTCAAAAAAGGAGGAATGGATTTCTCTGAACCTGTAAAACAATATTTTGCCACTCAAAGTGACAAACAATTACTTTCCGGAATAAACTGGCGAATCATTTCGAACGGAATTTCAGATATTAATTCACGTGAAATGCAATTTCTGATTCATCATCAAAAAGAATTTTCATCGATTACTTCACCCGAAAGAGTAAAACGGAGATTAGATTATCTCGTAAAAGAAATTCTAAATCCTTTAATTGAAGCAAATGACACGACAAATTACAGGATTAAAAGGAAGAAGGCTTTGGAAATTAATTTGTTTAGCACAGATTCATTAATTTTTACTTATGATTTAAGAATATGGGAATCTACTAAAAACTGGAGTGAATATTGCAATACCTGTGTCCAATCAACAAAAACTTATGCCTGGAATAATAAAACACAACTCAATGATATTGCCGGTATCTTTCTAATCAATATAACCGATACTAAAGCCTTATCTGAGGCTGTAAACTGGACTTTAAGATCTCTGTCACTGGATAAAGAGTATGACACATACCTGCTTTGTTCAAGGCTTTATCAGAAGCTTGGCAACATCCCCGAAGCAATTAGAATGGCAGAAAAAGGAAAGGATTTATCTGTTAAATATGGTTGGGAAGGTGTAGAAGCAGAAAAATTATTGAAAGAATTACAGATTCAAAATAATTGACATCTTCTTGAACTGTTCTAAGTGTCATTTAAATTATGAAGTAAATAAGTAGTTGGAACAACATAATATCTTTTTTATTTTTTTTGAAATCAGACCTCTCCCCTGCCCTCTGAGGCTGTGTAAAAATGAAATTAGTAGAATTCGTTACTTCCAAATTGATAGTTGATCCTTTTTTTAATAAGGTAATAAGGTTTGGGTTAGTACTCATTGGTTTTCTTCTAAGGTTTAATACCTGAGAATAAGGTTTTTAAGAAATAAACTTTATTTTTGTTTATCAACCTTAATAGAAATATTAACAAAAATACCTTAACCTTATTACCTTATTTCAACTACATGCTTAAATTTGATAGTTTTATCATTTTCAATTATAGTTTTTACACAGCCTGCTCTCGCAAAGAGAGGGCGATAGAGCTGAGTGTTGAAGAAGTTTTATTTTTAATAATAGGGCACTATATATTTCCTGTTACTTATCAAGAAAAAACCACTTTTAAGTTTGACTTATTAGTGGTTTTTTAATGTGTAACCCTGATATTTGTTTACGTATTTTATTTCAATCCTACTTCGAGGATTGTAAATGTACCCGGTTTCACACTGGCCCTTGGGCGGGGATTTTGTGCTGTCGGTGCAGGAGCTTCGTTATATTCGGCTGTAGGCAGATAGATTTTATGCGTTTTTGGATTCAATGTAATTGTCCTTGCTCCTTTTTGAGTCGGGAAATTTTCAAGTATCGTGAAAGTATTTGCATCTTTTTCCTGTACTACTGTCATTGTTCCTTCACCATTGGATGAATAAACCCTTTTTAAACCCGGATCAAAAGAAACTCCATCAACTCCTCCGCCGATTTTAAGGGTTGTCACAATTTTTCCTGATTCATAATCGATAACAACCATGAGTTTATTTTCACATACGGAGAACAAACGGTGATTTTTTAAATCAATAGCCAGGCCGCTTGGTGATTCTCCGGGAGCAATTGGCCAGGTTTGTTCTACCTTCAAAGTATTAACATTGATAGCGCTTATTGAATTTTTATCTTCGATATTCACGAATATCTTTCCTTTTTGATTCGTAACAGGAAATTCAGGTTTGCCTGACAGTTGAATTGTCCCGATTACTTTATTTGTCTTGGCATCGATAACAGTTGAATTAGAACTTCTTCCGTTAAAAGTGAAAACTCTTTGTGAATAAGGGTCATAAAGAATACCATCAGGATTATTTCCCGTCACCTTCACTTTTGCAATAAATTCCAGTGTTTTCAGATTGAAAATTGTAACTGAAGTATCACGCCCATTGCTGATAAATCCTTTGTCCAAATCCTTTGCAATAGTTATTCCATGAACTCCTTTTGTGTCTGGAATGGTTCCAATCACCTTGTTGGTTGCTACATCTACTACATTTGTTTCATTTCCATGAGAGACATACAATCTTGATGCTGATTCATCCATTGTTATATAATCCCAGCCTCCATTCCCATCGATATGTATTTTATTTACAATCTTATAGTTTGATTGGGCATTTAAAGAAATAGCACAAAAGAGCAACAAGAGAAATACTGAATAACTTGTTTTTTTCATATGTTTTATATTAATAAGATATTTATAAAATGAAATTACTATGATTTTATAGCTTTCGATAATTCGATTTCAATTTCTTTTAAATTCATTGATTGTTTTTGCAATGTTTCGTCATCATTCGATTGTGATATTGCGTCTAACAGCGTACTGACCGATCCAAGTAATGATTGGATATTTTCAATTACTAAATTGTTGTCAATATTTTTCTTATCGATAACAGGTTGTTTCTCAACGGCAGGATGCTGATAGTTTTGTTCAAGTTTTTCAGCCATAAAATTAATAGCTTCGGCTAATTCTTTAAACTCATCTCCGGTAGAAATTTTTATTCTGCTTCTGAAATTAGAATCGGTTATCTCTTTTATATTTTCAATAATTTTTTTAATTGGTCCGGCTATATAGTTCGGGAAATTAATCATAAACGAAAAAGTAATCAGGAAACAAACTGTCATAACTATCGATAGTATCTTGTAAATATGCCTGATCTTTTCATTCAGATTTTCATTCTTTTGAAGGATAGATTGCATATTCAAAGTTGATACTGTAAAGATCTTGGTTTTCAGTTCATTTGCTAAAGGCAATATATTGACAAGATAGTAATTAACCTTATCTGAAATATTAGTTGTTTTTTGTTCTGATATAAGTGATTTATATTTTATATAGGTCTGTTTGATGGATTGTACCAAGTCTTTTTCCCCGAATTCAGTGATATTTGCTTCTTCCTGATTTAAATTTTCCTCAAACTTACTGAAAGGAACCGACAATGAATTTTTATCATTGCGATATTGTTTATTGAAAAACATCGAGTTAACAGCAGTATTGGTTTCATCAATTGCCTGAATCATATTTTCAGAATAATGAACAGAACGGTAATTGTTCTTGATCGTCATTTCCGAACTGTATTTGATGGTTGAAATATAATAGATACTTAATGCACCTATTAATACAAATTCAACAAAAAGGAAAAGGATTCCAAATAAGACTTTTGTTCTGATTTTAAATTTCATAGCGATATGTATGTATTAATCATTTATAATTGAAGTGGCTTTTTTATTGGAATGGCTGGTATTTAATTCTAACATCAAAAAAAACGTATTGTTTTATTTTAGGTTAAGTTTTATCACAAAGCAATATTTTTTACAAATCTTGTCTTCTGATATATACACAATTAAAAAAATGACTTTAAATCAAGAACTTTAATCAGACTAAAAAACAGTCAAAAAGTTTAAAATCCGTTATTCATTTTTTTATCAGGCAAATCAAATTTTATTTTTTCAAACTATCCAATGCCGATGCTACCCGGTTAGTAAGGTCAATAAAAGCATCAACATCCAACCTTTCAGGACGTAAATCAAATAAAGGATCCAAATACATCGGATGACCCTGTTCAACCAATGGTTTAAGGGAATTGCGTAAAGTTTTACGCCTTTGATTGAAAGAAGTTTTCACAACTGTTTTAAAAAGCTGTTCATCGCAGTTAATCTTAGAAACCTCATTTCTGGTAAACCGGATAACTGCCGATTCTACCTTTGGAGGTGGATCAAATACAGTAGGAGGTACTGTAAACAGATACTCGATCTTGTAATAAGCCTGCATCAACACACTAAGTATACCGTAGGTTTTACTTCCTGCCGGCGCTGCAATTCGTTCAGCCACTTCTTTTTGAATCATACCTGCCAGACAGGGAATTGAATCTTTATTATCAAGCATTTTGAAAAAAATCTGACTCGAGATATTATAAGGGAAATTACCAATTATACAAAATCTATCAGGGAAAAGACTCTTTAAATCCATTTTTAAAAAATCGGCTTCAATTACTTTTAATTCCGGATAATGGATATGGAGATAGTCCACCGATTCTGAATCAAGCTCAACTGCAGTTAAATCAATTAAGGGATTCTGAAGTAAAAATTGTGTCAGGACACCCATACCCGGCCCAATTTCAAGCACTGAAGTACGACCATCAAGCACCAGACCTTCTGCAATTTGACGTGCGATATCCATGTCTTTCAGGAAATGCTGTCCCAGGTATTTTTTTGCTCTTACTTGTGCCATGATTTATTTTTGTTCTTGCTGAAATCTGAATAATTCTAAAATGAACCCGAATGGAGTATTCCGGTTTATAAAATAATTGTATCTTTGCACGAAGGAATAAACAGTTCGAATTTAGTATCTCACAAAAGTAACTAATTTTGTTTGTATTTTTATATATTCCGGCACAAACTCCCCGAAAGAACAGGTTATAAATTAGTCCATGAGAAAAATATTCGTACATGTTGGTCAACGAATTCGTCGACTCATTGATTTTTTTTATCCACCTTTCCGTAAATACCTGACTATACAATTCTTCCGTTATGGCGTAACAGGGGTCGCTAATATGGTTTTCGACTGGATATTGTTCTTTCTGGTTTACCATTTTGTATTGAAGCAACAAATGTTACACCTTGGTTTTGTAACATTAAGTTCATACATAGCTTCCTTTTTAATAGTTTTTCCTGTTACTTCATTTTCAGGATTTTTATTACAGAAATATGTCACCTTTACAGCTTCCGCATTACGTGGACATGTTCAATTGTACAGATACTTATTAGTTGTCATCTCAAATTTGATATTGAATTATTTTGGATTAAAGATTCTTGTCGATGGTGCAGGGTTCTTTCCAACTCCATCTAAAATGATAGTCACTATCGGTACTACTATTTTCAGCTATTTCTCACAAAAGAAATATACATTTAAAAAAACAAATCCTCAAATCCACTAAAAGAACTTTTAGAATGGAAAATGCAGGTTTATTCTCATCAATCGCAAAAAAATCAGGGTATTTGTCTTCAAAGTCCCTGTCAGGCGATTTAGGAATTCTGTTTTTTGTGCTTTCATTTTCTTTTTTAGGATATAAACTTCTCGCATTTAATCAGTATGATGCTCTTGTTACTCAATGGGAACAAATGCCCTTATCACAGGGTTGGTGGTTGGTTGGTGTTCTCATACTAATCCCTGCAAACTGGTATCTGGAAGGGTTGAAATGGAAAATGCTGACTTCAGGAGTTCAAAAATTGACCTTGAATGATTCTATCAGAGCAGTTTTAGCCGGAATATCTACAGGATTCTTTACTCCGAACAGAATAGGCGAATTAGTTGGCCGGGTTGCATTCCTTGATTCACGGAACCGCAAATCAGGGGTTACATTGAGCATTGTAAACAGCCTGACTCAGAATATTGTCATGGCTTTGTGCGGAATTCCCGCATGTATCCTGTTTTTTACAATGACAAAAGGAAAATTAAAACCCGACTTCATCCATTTTATATTGATGCTGTCGATTTCTATCCTGATTTTCGGATTGATTTATTTTTCTCTTCCGCTATGGAGCCAACAATTAAAAAAGAGCAGACTGACTGAAAAGATTAAATCATTTACGGATTGCCTTTCTGATTACAACCAGAAAAATTTACTTCAAATAATGGGAGTATCTCTTTTTCGATATATCATTTTTTCATCTCAGTTCTACTTAATGTTACGTTTTTTCAGTGTTGAATTATCTCCCTGGCAGGCGTTGATTTCCATCCCAACCTCCTATTTATTTGTAACTTTTACTCCTTCCCTGGCGTTCTCTGAAGCAGCAGTCCGTAGTTCTTATGCAGTATTGGTTATTGGTGTGTTTTCGACTTCAATAGTTAGTATTGCTTTATCCGGTATTTGTATATGGGCAGTAAACTTTATAATTCCAATGGTAACCGGTTCGGTTGTGTTGGTGAGAAAAAGATTGAGTTCCATTAATGGAATGGAAACAGAACAAAATATTCAGGAATAAACAACCCAACAAATATCAAACTTAAAGTGTTATAATAGCAGATTTTTATAAAGTCTTTTGATATCGATTTGTTGGAAATTTGTATATTTGCAATATTATTTTATTAAAACACCAAAAGTATGACAGTTATCGCCAACATTGATATAAGTACACCCACAGGCCGTAAAATTGTTCGTGAGTTGGAGAAACACAAACGGGTTGTTCAACTAACCTATCCGGAGCCAATTGTTCAGGAAAAAATAATTGAAGAAACAATCTCATTGGAAGAAGCTGAAGAATATTTATGGACTAAACTGGAAGAAAGTTACGGAGTGGATTTGCGTACTTTATGAAGAAATATCATATCAAAATATTAAAAAGATCACTTCAGGACATTGATGAATTAATTGAATTTATTTCAGAAACTTACAAAGCACCTTTAACTGCCAGAAAGTATGCTGAAGGAATTCTTTCTACCATTCAGTCATTAAATAAATATGCCGAATCTATACCTGTTTCCACCAGGAAAACTATTGTTGAAAAATATGGAAATAATGTACGCAGAATAAATTACAAAAAACATGCAATTATTTATAATGTTCAAGGGAATACTATTGTTATTCAACGTATAATCGTTGGGAGTTTGATTAAATAATTTAAACCATAGATTGGATTTGCCGAAACCTACTAAGTTTCTGTTTTAATTTCTTAGTATTGCTTTATCCGGTATTTGCATATGGGCAATAAACTTTATCATTCCGATATAGCCGGTTCGGTAATGTTGCTGAGAAAAAGAATGACGGATGTCAATCTGTTGAAAAAAGAAGATATGGCTATAACAAATTGATGAAAGAGTTGCTTTAAAAACTATACTTGTGGATATAGATATTATATTCAGTTATTTCCAGCACATGGAGAATTATACTTGAAGTTTATGTTCAGTGTTTATAAAACAGAGGCATTATAAACGGTCTTGTAACCCATTTTCGTAGAAAAACATCGTATTCATTCTCAGCTCCCATCATGATTCCCCAGTCGTTGTTGACTTTAAATTCCATTGATCCGCCGAAATCAGAATGAGGATAGATAGGAGATATAAAGGGGGAAATGGCAACAGAGTTACCGGTAATGGAGTATTGACCAAACAGGTTGATATTAATTCTATCGGACAATTGGATTTTTATGTTTCCATGAAAGCCTCCATCATTGAAGAAATCATTATAGATATTAAACTTGGCAGCATATATGCCGGGGGAGAAAACAACCATATCTCCCACTTTAAAATTAAAGTTCGCCTGAATTAAATTCAATCCACCTAAGCCAATAAAGTTGGATTCGATATGTGACGTTGTAATGGTATATAAGTCACTGATTATATATTTATTTGTCAGATTTTGATCCAACGAAAACCTGTAAACAGAATTATTCTGTTGATAAAAGTTTAGAAGAGTGGAATAATAACTTTGATTGAAGTCTAATTCCTTGTTAAATCCGGAATAGATTGTTACTTCAACCGGCTGACTTGAAGTAGAAGAATTTGAAAATAAGAATAATTTCTTTTTCAGAGACAAAGAGTCATCATTATCCTGCGTTGTTTTCTGTCCAAAACAACTGATTGAAGTTAAAACAAACACTATCAAAAGAAATTTTCTCATTGATATTCATGCATTTGAATTCTGACAAACTATTATAAATCATCAAAAATCATGCCGTGACAGTACTTTACAGTCACTTTTTTACCATCTCAAGCTCTACTTTTCCCAAAAACATTCCGCTTTTACCCATTTGCGCAATCACCATTGCCTTTCCTGCAGCATTCTTTACATTCGTGTCTGTAATCAGACTATGCGAGTGCCCACCAATGATTACATCTATATACCTGGTTTTATGGGCTATTACATAATCATTCACTACTTGTTTTGTTGAATCCGAACCTAAATGAGAAAGACAAATTATCACATCACACTTTTCTTTCTTTTTTAAGAATGTTGACAGTTCAATAGCTTTTGCTACAGGATCGTCATACTTTACCCCTTTGTAATTACTTTCAAGGATAAGGCCTTTGGGATTTACATCAAGTGCCATGATGCCAATGCGTAAACATCCTCGTTCCAACAGGATATAGGGTTTAACCAGATCTTTCAACGGTGTGCCGGTTAACTCATAATTCGAACTTATCACTTTAAAACGGGCACCTTTCAGTATTGCTGCCAGTGTATCCACCCCATTATCAAATTCATGGTTTCCAAGAGTTCCTGCATCATATTTCATGCGGTTCATTCCGTCAATTTCGATCCTTCCATTATAAAAATTAAAGTAAGGAGTACCTTGTGAAAAGTCTCCGGCATCGACCAGTATCACATTCTTTTCTTTAGACCGGATTTGATTGATAACACCCATCCTACGTGCATATCCACCCATATCAGAGGTCTTCAATATTGACTTTTCCATAGGTTCTATCTGACTGTGCGTATCATTTGTATGCAAAATCACCAGTCTTATTTTCTGTTGTGCGATCAAAGTAACTGTTGAAAGCATCATTAGAAATACTAAAAACCTAAACTTTTCTATATGGTTATCATGCATTTTCATACTCTTTTTTTATAAATTTCCTTTTCCTTTTTAATTTCCACTACCTACTACTTACTACTTTCTACCTACTACTAACTATAAACTACCCACTATAAACTATAAACTACCAACTTCCGACTCTTGCCACTTACCTCTTATTACTATAAACTATAAACTATAAACTACTTACTATAAGCTATTCTTCCATCCAGTTTTGCCTGAATCATATTTCCTTTCTTTGTTTCGTTTTTAATATAATCAATCAATACAGATCGGATCTTAAGGCCCGTATTGATACGTTTAACATACTGTGCAAGTTGCACCATTCCATCATTACCCCCGGCCAGATAATCGTTGGTAGCTATGCTGTAAAGCTTGTCCGGGTCAATAGGTTTACCGCCGACAGTAACATCCACTGCTCTTCCGTTTGCAATATGCATCCGGAGTCCTGAAACACCCTCCCCTCCTATTTTGGCGAAAAATTGTATTAAACCGGTTAATTTATCACCTTTAAGCCAAAGTATGACTAGTTCATTTTCAAAAGGCATTAATTCGAACACTTTCCCTACTGTAATATTTCCTGCTGGCACCACTGTACGAAGTCCTCCCAGATTAACAACAGCCATGTCAACAGAATCACCTGAGTATTTTGATGCTGCTTCCCTGTATATATCGGCACTTAAATTCGAGAGCAAACTTTCAGGGCCATGTCCTTTCATGGTTTCCGCTGCCTGACCGATAACAACATTCATTTGCAGATCTGTTTTTTGTTTGATGGGTAGTAAATACGAGACATAATTCTTATCCGCCAACTGATCGGTGGTACTGTCAATTGCAATTTTTGTGGAAGTTGCCTGTACAATTGTCCAGGTTTTAGGACTGCATGAAAACACCGATAGTGTAAAAAAAGCTGTAATCAGAACGTTATTGATTCTCATACGTAATTGTTAAGTAAGTTTCATCCCTGAAATAAAAAACGAAAGTACTGAAAATTAATTAATGAGCCAAAATGGATACTAAATACAATGAGTAAATTAATCTGACATAATAATTTGCAAAGCATTTATCAACTGTAAATTCTGTCTTTGTTTTTGGTTCTTTGTTCTATGCTCTATGTTCTATGTTCTATACTCTATGTTCTTGGTTCTATGTTCTTTGTTCTTTGTTCTATGTTCTTTGATCTTTGTTCTTTGATCTTTGTTCTTTGATCTTTGATCTTTGTTCTTGGTTCTTTGATCTTTGATCTTTGATCTTTGTTCTTTGATCTTTGTTCTTTGTTCTTTGATCTTTGTTCTTTGTTCTTTGATCTTTGTTCTTTGATCTTTGTTCTTTGATCTTTGATCTTTGATCTTTGATCTTTGATCTTTGTTCTTGGTTCTTTGTTCTTTGTTCTTTGTTCTTTGATCTTTGTTCTTTGTTCTTTGATCTCGGTTCTATGTTCTTTGTTCTTTGTTCTATGCTCTTTGTTTTTTGTTCTTTGATCTTTGTTCTTTGATCTCGGTTCTTTGTTCTTTGTTCTTTGTTCTTTGTTCTATGCTCTTTGTTCTTTGATCTTTGATCTTTGTTCTTTGTTCTTTGTTCTTTGATCTTTGTTCTTTGATCTTTGTTCTTTGTTCTTTGATCTCGGTTCTATGTTCTTTGTTCTATGTTCTTTGATCTCGGTTCTATGTTCTATGTTCTATGCTCTTTGTTCTTTGTTCTTTGTTCTTTGTTCTATGCTCTTTATTCTTTGTTCTTTGCTCTTTGTTCTTTGTTCTTTGATCTTTGATCTTTGTTCTTTGTTCTTGGTTCTATGTTCTTTGTTCTATATATATTCAGTTTTGCGGTCGATTTAATATCACATCCTATTTTAGTTTTTGTTGATAAAAGCAAATTGTCGTATATTTGCATGTTGATTAAAAAGTCAGAAAGTAAATATCATCTAATAAGCATAAACAGAATGAATTTTATCGAAGAATTGCAGTGGAGAGGAATGATCCATACCATGATGCCGGGGACTGAAGAACAATTGGCAAAAGAAATGACAACGGCATATATCGGATTTGACCCTACTTCCGATTCCCTGCATGTCGGTAGTTTTGCCCAGATCATGTTATTGAAACGGTTCCAGGAAGCAGGTCACAAACCAATTGTATTGGTAGGTGGTGCAACCGGCATGATTGGCGATCCTTCCGGTAAATCACAGGAACGCAATCTGCTGGACGAAGAAACGTTACAAAAAAACCTGAACGGTATCAAAACTCAGTTATCTAAATTCCTTGATTTTGAGTCGGATATCCCCAATAAAGCTGAAATGGTAAATAATTACGACTGGATGAAAACCTTTTCATTCCTCGAATTTATCCGCGACATTGGAAAACATATTACGGTGAATTACATGATGTCGAAGGACAGTGTAAAGAAAAGGTTAGGCGAAGAATCAAAACAGGGCATGTCCTTTACTGAATTCACCTATCAGTTGGTACAAGGGTATGACTTTTTGTATCTGAATCAAAATATGAACTGCAAATTGCAAATGGGCGGTTCCGATCAATGGGGGAATATCACTACAGGAACCGAACTGATCCGCCGCAAAACCAATAATGAAGCTTTTGCCCTCACTATTAACCTGATTACAAAAGCCGATGGCGGTAAATTCGGTAAAACTGAAAGCGGCAATGTCTGGCTCGACCGCCGATATACTTCCCCGTATAAGTTTTATCAGTTTTGGCTCAATATCAGTGACTCGGATGCTGAAAAATACATTAAAGTCTTTACCACTATCGGAAAAGATGAAGCTGACGAACTGATAACCGAACATTTAAAGGCTCCACATTTACGGATTCTTCAAAAAAAACTTGCACAAGAGGTTACTGTCATGGTTCATTCTAAGGAAGATTACCATGCAGCAGTAGAAGCATCGAATATACTTTTTGGTAATTCAACTTCCGAAGCATTAAAAAAACTGGATGAAGAAACATTACTGGCAGTATTTGATGGGGTACCTCAATTTACAGTTTCAAAAGATATTCTTGAAGCCGGAATAAAAGCAATTGACCTTTTGACAGAATTTGCTGCCGTTTTTCCTTCAAAAGGGGAAATGCGTAAGTTGGTACAGTCAGGAGGAGTAAGTATAAACAAAGAAAAGCTGGAAAGCCAGGATGAAATCTTTGATAATTCAAAGTTGCTCAACAGCAAATACTTATTGGTACAAAAAGGCAAGAAAAACTACTTTTTGTTGATAGTAGAATAAGGAAACCCGAACTATTTCCGATTAATTTACCAAAAACATTTTGAAAAAAAGAAAAAATTCGTATCTTTGCACCGCTTTAGAAATAAAGCCCAACGATTGTCTCATGGTGTAATGGTAGCACTGCAGTTTTTGGTTCTGCCTGACCAAGTTCGAGTCTTGGTGAGACAACAATCAAGGTAATCGGTTGAATTTCGAAATTGAAATTCAACCGGTTTTTTGTTTTCAAAATTGCTTTGTAATCTGAATTATTTTCGTAATTTTGCACCATAAATACTGAAGGCATCAAAGCTCATTATTTCACATTGCGTTTTTTCCTACGTAAGTCAAAAAGGAAACAAGTATTGTCTCATGGTGTAATGGTAGCACTGTAGTTTCTGGATCTGCCTGTCAAGGTTCGAATCCTTGTGAGACAACAATTTCGAAAGGAGTACGCTTGATTATCAGTTTGATAATCAGGCGTATTTTAATTTATGGTAAGAATAATGGTAAGAATAGATTTATTTTGCCTGTTTTGAGGAGTAAATAATCAATGTTTTGAGCATATCAAAATATAATATATCTTTGTATCACTTTCCTATACGGTTTGCCGTTATTGGTTAAACACAATTGGCGGTCGGGGTGGTTCCTGACCGTTTTTTATTGCTTCTTTTCGAATTTATTTTTCAATGTTCCATCTATAACATAAATATACCCGGATTCAGTGTCCATTTTCGCATAGTTCGACAGTCTATCTACAGATTGAGCAATATATTAAGTTTTATATTATCCTTAAACAGTTGACCTCATCTGACTTCCTGTGTTGTGCTTCTGGTACTTGTTTACTTCTTTACCAGAGATAGGATTTGCCATATAATCTTTCTTTGATTTAAAATAAACATTTTATGAATACCAATAGTAAATAAACTATTATTATATTAAGCCTCAGAAGAACCTAGAGCGACTTTAAAAGGTTACCTTAAGGAATCTTAAGCACTCTCGGCAGCTTTAAAATGCAGTAATGATTGCCATTTTAAGGTACTATCAGCATTTGATTAATATTTTGTAAAGTGACTATGAAGTACTTTGCTACATAAATTTACTTTCAAACGCGTTTGTACTCAACATTTCTTTTTCGCATTTACTTGAAAGGCTCACTTAAAATTGATTAGCAACAGAACGCTTTTATTGAACAACTCATTAAGGGGAGAAACAAGACTTAACTTATCAATAATATCCTAAGTTTGTTGATTTGTAAGATTATTTTATTCGAACTTTTGATGGCTTTGAATCAATGTACAAGCAGGATTCTCTTCCCGGTCATCTGCATTTACAAGATTGTATGAAGTTTTCACCATTTTACCAATGGTTCGGTTTACTGTATCTAATCCTTCTGTCTCGACAGCTCGCAAATACTCATGCATCAAAATTCTGTCGTTTTGAATAATCATAAAAATCTCATTGGTAATTCTCTTGTTCTGGATGCTTATAGCAGCATCAGCTATCTGTCTTGAATTCATAATACAATAATTAATGGTTAATATTATTTATAAAGTTGCATCAAGTTTTAAATTCAATTTCCTATAAATACTCTTCATCATAATCTCTCTTACCACATCGCCAAAAGCTTTATCATCAAGTATTTTTTCAAATATATCCTGGTTTTGCTCCATTCGTTCGAAGAGTTTGTTCACAAACTGATCCTCAAAAGCAAACTTGAAAGTATCTATTTTATTTACTTTGGCTTGTGTTTGGAGTGTATTATCCAATAGTAGCTCGGCTTCTATCTGGTCAAAGAAAAGCTTATCGGCTTCTTCAAATTGAGTGTTAAAACGGGTGTTTAAGACTTCAATAATCTCGGATAGAGGAGCTTCTTCAACTTTTTCCCTTGTTAGACCTGCTTCTGTAACTCCACTAAGTTCACCATCCACTCCTTTAACTAATTCTATAGACCCTTCTTTAATCTTTTGCAAACGGTAATATTCCAGGGCTATTTCATCATCTATTTGCAAGCTTTCAGTTAGGTCACGTTTAGGTAAACGCATTTGAAGCAACTTTGCATAAGCATAATACTTTTCTAAATCAGAGTCAATAAAAGGCATGATTTGCGATAAAAAAGCATACAGGTTAGTCCAGGTGCGTAATCCCTTTTTAAACTCATCCTGTTTTTCCTCTTCTGCTATGGCTTTGAATCTGTCGGAGGCAGGATCGGTATATGCATAAAGTAACCTCTGATCCTTGGGATTATTGAGTTTCGTCCTTGCATTAAAATAGACACGTGCAAATGACTCTATTTCACTGTCAGTATATAACTGGAATGCATCTAATCGATTTTTAAGATCATACAAGTGATTTATGTCAACATCATCTTTTACACTTGTAAACTCATAATAAGGTTGAAAAGAATCCAGAATGGTTTGTCGGTCATTGGCAAAATCCAATACAAACGTATCTTCTTTACCCGGACACATGCGGTTCAGACGCGAAAGAGTTTGTACGGCTTTCACACCCGATAATTTTTTATCCACATACATGGTGTGCAATTGAGGCTGGTCGAAACCTGTCTGGTATTTATCTGCAACTATCAGTATTTTATATTCATCTGTATTAAACACTTCCGGTAATTGCTTTTCACCGTATCCAGTTAAATCCGGTTCCGATACTCCTTCAGGAAAATTATCATCAACCACCTTGCCCGAGAAGGCAACCAACACCTTTATTTCATTCTGATAACCTTTTGATAAAATATAGTTGTTGAATTCTTCAAAATATCGCTTAGCATGCAATCGCGAACCTGTAACTAACATGGCTTTTGCCTTGCCACCGATCTTTTTAGCTACTACCTGCCTGAAATGTTCAATGATTATCTCTGTTTTCTGTGCCAGATTATGGGGATGCAAGGACACAAAACGTCCTATTGCTTTAGCTGCTTTCGATTTATTGAGCCTGGGATCATCTTCAATGGCTTTGTTGAGTTTAAAAAACAACTCGTAAGTAGTGTAGTTAAGCAATACATCAAGAATGAATTTTTCTTCAATGGCCTGACGCATTGAGTACAGGTCAAAAGGTGCGGGTATCCCATCCGGTCCTTTATGCCCGAATACTTCAAGAGTTTTATATTTGGGTGTGGCCGTAAAACCGAAGAAGGAAATGTTATTCTGTCGTCCACGTGAAGCTGCAGACCGTTCTATTTGTTCGCGGATGTAATCATCACCACTGAAATCATCCGTTTCTTCTTTCTCGGCTTCTTCCAACGATTTTGACCCCAGCACCTCTTTCATCTTTTTGCTGGCTTCTCCACCTTGCGAACTATGTGCTTCATCAATAATCACAGCGTAGTTGCGCTCGGGTAAACCTTCCACTTTCTCCACAATAAATGGGAACTTTTGTAAGGTGGTAATAATAATATTGGTGCCATACCCTATGGCTTGTGCCAACTGCTCACTGTTCTTATCTATTTTCTGAACTACACCGCTTTTATGCTCAAATTGGTAAATAGTATCCTGTAATTGCTGATCCAACACTTTACGGTCGGTTACGACTATTACACTATCGAAAATACGCTCATCAGCAGAATTGTGTAAGCTTGACAACCTGTAGGCTAACCATGCTATTGTATTACTCTTGCCCGAACCGGCTGAGTGTTGTATTAAATAATCAGATCCAATACCAACTTCCAATACATTCCGGCTGATTTTGCGTACTGCATTTAATTGGTGGAAGCGAGGGAAGATTAGTTTTTCTTTTTTGTATTTCCGACCATCAACTTCTATTTCTTCAGTTTGTAAATGCACAAATCGTTGGATAATCTCCATCCAACTGTCTTTTACCAGCGTTTCTTCCCAAAGATACGAAGTGCGATAGCCATTATGGTTTACCGGATTTCCCTTCCCGTTATTACAACCTTTATTAAACGGCAACCAGTAGGTTTTACTGCCATTTATTTTGGTTGTCATAAATACCTCGTCCTGATCTACGGCAAAGTGAACCAGGGTTCTTTTCTTAAAGGCAAACAGCAGTTCTTTGTTATCGCGTGTGGAGTTGTATTGAACTTGTGCATTGTTTGTGTTTTGTCCGGTAAACTCATTCTTTAGTTCCAGTGTAGCTACCGGAATACCATTCAACGCCAACACTAAATCTATCGAATTACGATTATCCTTTGTGTAAAATACCTGGCGATAGATTTTCAGGTTATTGGTGGCATACAAAGCCAATGCATCCGGATTCAATGTAGACGCAGGTTGAAAGAAGGCCATCTGAAAGCGTACCCCGTAATCTACAAATCCATTGCGTAATACATCTAAACTTCCACGCAAGTCTAACTCTTTATACAATCGTTGAATAACCCTATTATCAGCATCCGATCCATGTATAGCGCTAATCTTTTCCCATTTCTGGGGTTGCGATTCTTGCAAAAAGCGAATGACTTCGCATTTAAACATTCCCAACTCAATGCTATAATCGTGGGCATTGCCTTGCGTAAAACCACCATTTTCAACCAGTGATTGAACTATAGCAGATTCGAAGATTTGTTCTGTTGTAATCATTTTATGTAGTTAAAGAAATAGCAACTCCTGGTGATTGTACTATTTACGTTAGCATTTAAAATCATTTGACTATATGTTTAATGGCAATACCAAGTACTGTGGCTATCAAGAAACTTATAAATGTGCCAACAAGAACATATTCTGTTTCTTTCCTTTCGTTTTGCCGTAGATTACCTAAGCGTAATATCGATTTTGCAGCAACCAAAAAACCAATAGCCTGGTACATGCCCGAAAGAATGAACAGAAATGTCAATACTCTTTCCAGATAACCAATATATTTACCTGCTTCGTCAAGCCCATTGGTAGGTATATTCCATTTACTAACAAAAACACGAATGAAAACTGACGATGGCTTAAACAGCAATATCAAGGCAATTGCTAATACCCAGATTTTATCATCTAATAAATAGTGACTTATTTTTTCCGGAAATAAACTAAACTGTTGTGTATAAACAATCCAACATATCAATACTACTGACATATGCAGTAGTTGATCAAGTAGTAATAACTTATAAGTTTCGTCTTTTTTGCTTACTTTCCAGCCATCTATCAACAAGTGAGTAATAAACACAGTCAACCCAATCCACCAAGCAGAAACCGCAAAAATAATTAAACAGGCCAAAAGACCCTGAATCAATGCATGAATATATAAAAACGGCGATGCCCACTTCTTATCTTTTTTGCTCTCAACCCAGCTGTCGGGCTGCAACAAGTAATCACCCACAAAATGCATAGCAATCAGTTGTGCTAATAGTAAATAATTAATTGGCATAGGCTTGTATTAGGCTTGTAAATCGTTTTAAAAATAAATCTATTCTGTAGAAATTGCCATTCACGTTTATTCGATTTTGAAGTGCAGGTTGAGATATATTCATTTTTTTTGCTAAGCTTACCTGATTGTTATCATACAATTGGTACAGATAAATTGCTTCAGCTTGTTTCTTGGACCAGCTTGTAATAATTACATCGGCCAAAGCAAAGCTTACCGATAATTCCATCGTTACTTCAGGCCAGGGTGTGAGCACATTTAAGAAATACCTGCTTTTTTCAATTTGGTCAAAGGCTGTACCCGAATTAACAAATGCTTCCCCATTTGATGTGGCTACCGTCTCACCCTTGTAAGTCATTTCGCCAATGCCAATGCCAATACGAGCATCCCAAAGACTCTTATTATCTTTATTGCTTTCTGTTTTAGATTTTAAACCGGCTCTAAACAACAAGGCTATATTCATAGCCATTTCGGGTTTTTCAACCAAAGCCTGAAAACTATCACCCCGCCACATCTCCAACAGAATCTTAATTTCTAAGGCAGCTTCTATTTCGATAAAAGTTTCCTGTATAGCTGCAAGTAATCTAACGTTACTTTCTCCTGTGTTTTTTTGAGAATTGACAATATCACCTGTTAATACTGCTATCTTGTTCATATCCATCAGTTTTTCGCAAAGATATAACTATTTTATTATCTTTAGCAATAAAATTATAATATAATAGACTTATATAATCAATTATAATACTATAGACTTATAATTTAAAATATAGACTTATAGACTTATAATTAGGAGTAGTTTTAGGTATAACTATAGAAGTATGAAGTTATAATACTACCGTACCACCTTCCCCAATACTCCATCACTTATCAGAGTATTGCGGTTCTACAGAATGCAGTCAATTTATTTTGTATTTCCCTTTTAACGCATCCAAATGACAGCATTCTTTTTCAATTCGGTCATCGCACTTATCCATGTAATATTTGTCTTTTTTTTTAATATGATTTATTTGATAATTTACCACAATATAACATATTTCATTGGTTATCTCTCTTTTCAATTGCTTCTTTAGCCCCTGCCGGCAGTTTATTGTACAATCCGCTAACCCGTTGAGGCATGGCAATCATATAATCAACAATTACATTGATCAATTCAAACAAGGTATCAACTGTTTCTTTACTTTCAACATCCAGCTCTATCTGTCCGGGATGAACAGCCTTGTTTCCAACTACCCGGACAACATCCAACGATTGTTGTACAATTTCAGGCAAGCCTTTCTTGACCAGATTCTTTACGTCTGTATTTAAATCTTCCCCTTTTTCGCCAAGTTCTACACAAAGTTTTTGAAGTGCAAGCCTTAATAATGCACACGCTCCACGAGGTGATTTACCGCATATCTCACCGGCTTCATTATAAAGCACCAATACCGATTCAGGCATTTCAGTATTTGGGCTTGGATATACTGCAAAAATCGGATATACCATTTTATCATCCACCCATAGTGTTTTCGCTCTACAGGATAGGCATCTCGCTGATGAAGAATGAGAAACTACAGTTTTGTCATTGGGGTTCATTTGAATATTTACATCCTCTTGATACCTATTTTCTTTCCAATCATGTCGAGATAAGGTTTTGCAATGAGGACAAGTGAAAACCGATAATTTGAATTTTGGTTCAATGTAATTCATTTTATTTACGATTTTAAGGGTTTATTCTTCTACTTTTATCTTCCCCGTTACCACTTCACTTATGAGTGTAGTGCGGTACTCCTGAAACAATTCTATTTGCTTTTTATATTTCTCGATCAGGTTATCTAAACGGCTGCATTCTTCTTCAATAAGTGCAACGATGGTTTGTTGTTCATCAATTGGTGGAACAGGTAGTTGTAAAGCCTTAAGGTTCTCTATTGACAAACCTGGCTGAGCAGCAGAAACAGAATATTGGTTTAAATTCATTGTTCTTAGAACCTCCCCAAACCAATTTGTAATATGATTTCCCTTTAAAGTACATACAATAGCATGTTCAGAAGCCCAAAATTTGCCTGTAGCATAGTTTATATTTCCACAAAGTGCACCTTGTCTGCCTATCAACACGTAATCACCTTCGTGAGTAAATGAATCAAAGTACCCTCTTAATCCATTTCCGCCAAACACAGGATATTCTCCAACCTCCTTTATATTTTCCGAAGTAATTCCATCTCCACTTTTCATATCTGTTACATGTCTCAATCTATTCACCTTCCAATGTTCCGGGACATTCCCCATCCATTCCACTCCCGACGGTTTAAGCTTTACTGTTTTATCTACTCCACGTGTTACCGCTTGGTTGATAATGGTTTGTTTTTCTTCTTCGTAAAGCGCAATCAGTTTTTGTTTGTTAGCTATAATGTGGTCTATCTCTGCTGTTTTACGGTCAAGGTAGGTGGCAATATCATCTTGTTCATTGATGTTTGGTAATACAAATAAAGAATTCTTAAATTCTTCTCCATTTACGTGTGGTATCCCCATTCCAATGGTGGATTCTTTTAGGTATTTTTCAAATGTTTTGAGATAATGAAAAGTATAGTCTTTATCTATTTCATTTAAAGTAAGAGCTGCCATCGTTGACGATAAAACACCTTTCTTACTTTTGATAAATTCTCCTGCATTTGAACCATCCCATAAAAGTAAGATGTCATTATCATTTACAATAACATATTCTTCTGGATTCTCAACATAAAATACTTGTTTCGAACTATCCCGAAGGTAATCCATTGCAAGATAAATTTCTGAATTCTCTGTTTGTGTAGACTTTAATTCCTTTGGATTCTTGCCTTTTTGATATGAAATTTTATATTTCAATCTTTTCACTTCCCAATGTTCCGGAATATCTCCAATCCATTCGATGCCGGAGGGTTTATATGTGTCGTATGTTGTCATAAGTTTATGTAGTGTTGGGTGTGAATATGGGCGGGAGAGGATGCCTTAAAATAGAAAACGCCCCCCAAGTATGCTGCCAATAGTGGCAAGCCTGGGAGGCTTATTATCATTGAGTTGGATAACTTGCTGCGTAATGTATATACCGAAAAGGTGCACAAAAGTAGTTCAACGAATTGACATATGCAAATATTTAATTGACTATTTTCAGTATAACGATTTATTTCCATAATTGTTCATCCTTCCAATTAGTCGGAAAGCCCATAAAACCAGGATTTGCAACGGGTTTATACTCTTCCAATAATGTTAATAGTCTGGTTTTGAAACTTGAATACGGATTAGCTGTTTGCAATAAATAATTTATCATGCACAAAAAATAATACAATTTGGCACGTTGAACCTTTTCGGGATCAGAAACCCAGACTTTCGTTTTAGAGAAATGTAACTTTGCAGGTACGATATTAAAATCACGGTTCCACAGTCGGGCATGATGTGCCGAGATATTTCTTACGTAATTAATGGTATGCAACCACGAACAAAATATATCCGGCGGTAACCCAAACCATTTGGCTATTCCGACTATATCACTTCGTTCTTTCAGGTTATTACATATCTGTGAAAGATGATTGAAGTACATAATTTCCACACTCATCCACGATGGCGGGTTAGTAGGCTTTGCGTATTTCTGGGCATAATGTTGGATAAACACTTCCGCTTTATTGCTTGCCAACTGTTCTGAAATATGTCTATGAATGTCGTTAAATACATCAATGGTTACAACTTTACCATCTTTTCTCTCATAAGAGTTCACTTTGAAAATATCTTTGTTGTCTTGCCAGTGAGATCCGTATTTGTAACTTAATTGATAGATAATCTGAGTTCGTATAGCAATTTCCAGACGTTCTATGGAGTCGAAAATCAAAAGCCTGAGTTTTCTGTCAAACACATATAAATCATGAACGTGGTCCCAAGTAATACCGGCAATAAAGTCATCAGTCAATTGCTTATTTTCCCATTTTCTATAGGGTAACATATAAGCACTTAACCTGTAATAGCTAATACACGACAAGTGTCTGGATGCTCTCGGTTTATCCTTAATTTCCAACCCCCGGCTAAGCAATAAGTCTATTTGCTCATCGTAGGTCAACGGAGGCTTTGTGTATTCACAATCGGGCATAATTATTCAAAGATTATATTTTCTATAGATTCTGTTTCTTTCTCCAGAGCCAAAATATCCGCTTTTATATCTGCAAGTAAACGTAAAGGTTTAAACTCGTAGAAATACTTGGTAAAATTCACTTCATATCCCGTTTTGGTTTTTGTTTCATCGATCCATGCATTGGGCACATGCGGTTTTACTTCACGTAGAAAATATTCTTCTATGGTTTGCTTTACTAATTTGCCACTAGGATCCTTTTTCAAAAAGGGTATATTCTCATAATCGCGTAAGGATGGATCAGGTTTGGGTTTTCGCTTTGTATCTTTTTGTATTTTGCCTTTGTCATCAAGCAGAGGTTGTTCCACTGTAACACGCCAATATCCAAAGAAATCGTTAGGCAAAATCTTGCAAAATTGACCTTCATTGAAATTACCATAGAGTTGGGTAATATAGCCTATGCCTTTGGTATTCCCGTTTTCGGCAATGGCTTTTCGTTTATTACCCAGGCTGCGGTCCATCTTTCGCCAGAAGCGGTTAAACTCAATCTTACCCTCTTTCAGCAATTCATCATCTTTTACACCTGTAGCGTTAATCAGTTGTATTTTCCCTTTACGTTCAATGCTTTTATGGTTGGTTACTATCCAGATATAGGTGGAAATGCCCGTATTGTAAAACAGTTGGTCGGGCAATGCCACGATAGTTTCAAGCCAGTCGTTTTCAATAATCCAACGGCGGATATTGCTTTCGCCGCTTTCGGCTGCCCCTGTAAACAAAGGTGAACCATTAAACACAATGGCAATGCGTGAACCTTCGGGCTTAATCTTCGAGAGTATATGCTGTAAAAACAACAAGGAACCATCATTAATACGTGGTAAGCCTGCTCCAAAGCGTCCGGCATAACCCTTTTTCTCAGCTTCGGCTTTGATAATCTTTTCCGCTTTTTTCCAATCTACTCCAAAAGGAGGATTTGAAAGCATATAATCGAATTTTTCATTTTCCAGACCGTCCACCGTAAAGGTGTTTCCAAATTTAATGTTCGATGGATTCTGACCTTTTATCAACATATCCGATTTACAGATAGCGTACGACTCGGGGTTTATCTCCTGACCGAATACTTTCAGTTCAGCTTTTGGGTTAAATTCTTTTAAATAAGTTTCAGCTACCGATAGCATACCGCCAGTTCCGCAAGCCGGATCATACAATGTCTTTACAATTCCTTCCTGAGTCAATATCGCATTGTCTTCATTGAAAAGCAGGTTCACCATCAACTTAATCACTTCACGAGGTGTAAAGTGCTCCCCGGCTGTTTCATTGGATTGTTCCGAGAATTTACGAATCAGCTCTTCAAACACATATCCCATCTCCATCGAAGTCATATTGGCCAGGTCAATTTCCTGAAACGATTTGACTACACGGTATAGTATATCCGTTTTAGGATCGTCCATACGGTCAATCTGATCGTCAAAGCTAAAGTATTCAATAATCTCACGAGCATTGGTCGAGAATCCGGTTACAAAATTCCGTAGGTTTACACCGATATGGTTCGGATCGGCTATCAGTTTATCAAAATCAAACTGGCTGCGGTTATGAAAATTATAACCCGCTACTTTATTCAGGGCAGTATCTTTCGCATTTTCTTTAAAACTTTCAACTTTGGGAAGGTAGCCCAATACTTTCTCTTTGGTGGGCTTCAAAACACAATCCAACCGTCGCAATACCGTCAATGGTAAAATCACTTTTCCATAATCCGACTGCTTATAATCACCTCGTAGTAGGTCAGCCACTTTCCAAATCAGATCTGCCTTTTCATTGAAATTGCTCATCGTTTATAACTTAATTTCTGTATTTATTTTTTAAGTCACAAAGCTACGCAATATATTTTTATTTTTACAATTCCACTTGATCAATATTCAAATCTATCCATTATCCTATAAAAACCTTTTCCAATTTATTGTACGTGTCTTTTTGAAGTAATTTCGTTCCTAATTTCAATTGCGAATGACTCATTATATCTACAAAAATTTATATTAAAAACTTTTGGCTATATGATTGCTTCTTTAAGGCATTCTAACCTCTCATTTCTTTGTTTTACAATTCTTTTTTTTGTTAAATATAGAAGCATCTTCAACCTGTAAATGAGACATATAGAATTAAATATGGGTCCCACAGTCTCGCCGGATATACAACCCTATTTAAAACATATAAATGGTATTGCCTGTCATTGGGTCCCGATGGCTATCGGGATTCAATCCCAATTCTTTGTATTATAAGGATTTGCAATCCACCATACTTTTATATTCAAACTAAAGTCACATCCAATAATCCTTTCCTCCCGATAATATCAGCGATTTTTATCGGTATATTCTATTTTGTAAATTATTTATATCTCATTATCTGATGTCTAATCGAACTAAATATAAATAAACTATGGAGGTTCAATATTGAAAACATTTGAATTTTGGTTTACCAAAAAAGCTAATTTAAAGATATACAATATCACATAAAATCTTACTTGAAAGTATTCCACCAGGTATTATTTTAGTTATATTTCTATTTATAAATTGGATATCAGAGAATTATGCTTTTGAAAATCTGTCATTGTATTTAAATAAAATCGCTGATAGCTATCGGAATTTAATCCACTTAAATAGTGTTTATTCCGTAAACCGGAATGTGCCATCCGCTTTCTATTCTTTTGAATTTAAAATGAGACATTTAATTGTTCCAATTACTTATAATTGGTCGAAACAAAAAAATGAGTTAATTATTTTTTAAAAAGGAATTAAAATAATCTCTTTGTAAAAAGTATATATTTTTAAAATTATTATTTTACTTATTAAATGTTGATCAGGAATAAATTTATTTAGATTGAGAGCCTCAATTTATTTTGCTTTAATAACTAAAATCTCTTTTTATAACCCTGTCATCTTTCGCTCAACATCTGGCGACACACCGAGGACATTCCATATATATCACAGTGATATCACAGTGATGTCACAGTGATGACACAGTGATAATACAGTCCTATATAGGACTGTATTATTTCTGTATCATTTGTGTATTATTAATAATATATGTATCTTTGTATTACGGAATGTCATAGGAGTGTCATGGGAATGTTGAGGGTAGTCGGTAGTAGTTATTTATATATTCTTAGCTGGTAGAAATTAGTTGACATTAATAAGTAACTAACGATAAACATACTATAGTAAGATAAATAAGGGAATAAAAATACATAACAGTAAGCGTAAAAAATTAAAAGCAAAACTATTAAAACTATTTAGATTCTATATTTTAAATATTAAATACAAATTAATTATCATTAAAAACTAATATTATGGCAGTTGTAAAAGGTTTTCTACAAATGACCGGCAGTATTAAGGGTGTATCGTTCTATACCCGTGTCGGGAGCGACAAAGTAATTATGCGTACTAAAGGTGGTCCTAAAAAGTACACCATGAAACATGGCGAAAATTTTGCTAAAGTAAGGCTGTATCAAAATGAATGGTCAGGTTGTATTCAGTTTTCCCAATCCGTACGGGGTGCTTTAGGCGATACTAATCATCTGGCGGATTTTAACCTTTCTCCTGTGTTAAATGGAATGGGGGTGCAAATATTAAAGCAGGATACCGTTAATGAAATCGGGAAACGAAAATTATGCTTATCAGTATGTAAGCAGGAGTTGGAAGGATACAATTTAAACAAAAGCTATCCTATTACTTCTATTTTGGGAGTATCACCATTTGCTGAACTTACAAGGGAAACACTTTCAGCATCAGTGACCATTCCACGAATCAATACCGAAACAGACTTGCAGAATATCCAGCGGCTTCCTTATTTCAGGTTGATCGTTAACCTGGGATTGGTTTCGGATATGATGTACACTCCGGATGGCCTTATCTCTAATTACAAACCTGTAAATAAAGATTTAAATGTAATAAGCCAGTCAACTGTAAGTGAATGGTATTCTACAAATAATGTAATCCCATCTCAGGTAATGTCAGTTCAGATTGATGAAAAAATACAACCCTTATTGACTGATGATATAACTATGCTTTTGAGCATGGGTATTGAATTTGGAAATGTAGGGTTTGGTAATGTAATCAATCCGGTAAAAAATGCCGGGTGCGGGAAGATATTGCTTTGCCGTTGAGACGTTCCGTGTTCCGCGTTCCGCGTTTCGGGTCTGAGAGTTTACTGGTCTTAAAAGTCGCCCTCCCACTTGGTTTTGATTGCAGTAAGCCTGAATCTTAGATGTGGGAGTGCGACTAAAAGGTGGAATATGCGTTCAATGTTCCGTGTTCCGCGTTCCGTGTTTCGCGTTTCGAATCTGAGAGGTTACTGGTAAAAGTAAATTAAAACTTCTTTCCTTACTTCTTACTTTCTTACCTCTTGTCTCTTTTTAGTCGCACTCCCACTTCTGATTTTAAATCATTTATGAGTTGAACGATAAGTGGGAGGGCGACATCGGGCTGGAACTTTTTTCTTATTCCTTACCTCTTTCATCTTACCTCTTCACACTCCTCATTCCTCATTCCTCATTCCTTAATTTTTAGTCGCACTTCCACTTCTGATATTGAATCTTTTTTAGGTTGAACGATAAGTAGGAGAGCGACATCGGGCTGGAACTTTTTTCTTACCTCTTACCTCTTACCTCTTACCTCTTACCTCTTACCTCTTCACACTCCTCATTCCTCATTCCTCATTCCTTAATTTTTAGTCGCACTCCCACTTCTGAA
>Ga0302268_1000147_pt1 | contig 43902 bp, 25 predicted proteins | sample III_Bog_E2_1_FD_194554 | JGI IMG/M metagenome (GOLD analysis project Ga0302268, IMG submission 194554) | Peat permafrost microbial communities from Stordalen Mire near Abisko, Sweden - III_Bog_E2_1 | ecosystem: Environmental > Terrestrial > Soil > Wetlands > Peat | place: Sweden: Abisko... | reverse complement strand
CTTATTCAATATTAGATAGGAACAGTCCTTGTATGGGTAACTTTTATAGGATATAGATACACCTTTCTTGGTCGCTAATGCTGTCAGTCTCGCTGCAGCCATTCTCTTCGCACTATTGGGTGTTGCTCACTAAAAACAATAAAAGCAAAAGCTTGATTAAACTCTGCCTTAAGAGCAACAGAATAATCCACTACCTCGATTTCGTGTGTGGATTTTACTGAATTGCATGGGTCAATTGATGGTGTTGATCCAATCTGTAATATTTCAGGTCAACATTTGTCGATTTAGTGACGTATTTACCCTAAAATTTAGAACGAATTAACCAATGAAATATTCAATCTGCTGTTCGTATTCGTCTGCTACCACATGGGCATCCTAGCAACAATATTTTTCTTCCATTACTCTTCTCCGAAATATCCCTAAAACCGTTCCTATTCTAATACAATGAACAATCAGAATAATAAGCCAGAAATTGAGATGGCTTACTTCGAACATGAGGAGATTAGAACTAAAATGGTTTCTCAATGATTATCTTAACTTTTTATAAACCACTATCAATTTAATTGAGGATATAAATATTATAATGGAGGAATTGAAGCCTTTGAATAACCCTTATAGTAACCGAATAGCCATATAGAGTCTACCCCGCTTGGAGCGTTGGAGGGAAACTGCATTGGAAAGGCCGCGTTTTCTTATGTACTTGGGGGAGCAATGGGACTTGTCATGGCAATGTTCATGAATGCTGTCGAAATGAGATAAATCTAAATCGGAAAAGTACGTCGCTCCACCGCTATTGTTCTCAGAAAAGATTGGCGAAAGATGAAGGGCACAAGCAAAGGATTCGCTTCTTTTGGTGGAGTATTTGTACTGTTTGAATGCATGATTGAACATGTTCGAGGCAAATAAGATGGCTTCAATTCATTCTTATCTGGATTTGGTACTTCTATCGTGCTTGGAGGCAATTGTATTGGCTAATTAATGTAGTAATGAAGAGAAAATAACTGATCTATTCGGGAATGGCAGGCGGAGCCATGTGCTACGCTTTCTTCAAAGTATTCAAGCTTATGGGGCATTGATAAATCGGCATCTTCAATATTTTGTGATCAATAGCTGTTAATTATACAAAGAATTAAGTATTATCTTGAGATCAGCCACCGCCTTCGCCGGTGGAGTAGCGACGCCCGAATAATATTAATTGGAATTTGTCGTAAATTGTTAGGACCCCTGCTCCTGTAACTGCCCTCAACATGTTTGCACCAACTCCTCCGAAGAAGGAGCGTAAACCGTGCTCGCGATAAAGATGAGTAGCGCATTCTTTAGCACTAGTAAAGCGATGTTTTTATCCGGATGACATCATCATTCGTCTGCGAATTGTATCCAGAGGATAGGACAAAGTACCAGCTGATATAGTAATGAGATATCCGATGCAGAAGTTGAAAAACATGTTTTCGAGGATTTCATGTGAGATACGGGGTTTAATACTGTCGTTGAGACCAAAGTAGAAGCCTCGGTAAACAATCATCATCATGCAAGAACAAACAAATCCTCGATATAAGCCACGCATTCCATCCCATTCATATGTTTTAAAACCACAGTCAAAGATGCCGTTAAACTGTCGTGTGGATCCTCCCGTTTTAGCCATTAAGATATCGTTGGTAAGTCTTGTTCTAATGTAATCCAATGGATAAACAAAAAATTGAGTGGATGCACCTGCGATGCTGCCGCAAAATACGTTGGTTAAGAGTGTATCCCAAAAGCTGCTATGCTTAGTAAGACTACTGAATTTTCGTTTGTAGTAATCTTTGAATGCGAAGTTGAGGGCTTGGGTGGGAAAGTATCTAATCACATTAATTAGATTGCCTTTGTAGTAAGCCCTTAGGCCCTCTTACTGATAAAGGCGTTTGAAGCAGTCTATTATCCCATTATAAGGATTTAGCAGAGTTTTCTTTTCGAGTAAGGCCTGCTGTAGCTGAAGACGAATCTTGATGACTTCAATGGGTGAGGCGATTGTTTTTGATATGGCTGCTGACACTCCGCTGACAAAGAACTAAATCGCAAACTGCTGAATGGCACTTATTGATGAGTCTTTGGAGTACATCAAATGAAATGTCAATTAAATTTAGATATGATTTCATTATTGATGAATCTAATTTATTTGGTAAATATCTGTAGTCATAGGTATTTTGGGAATTTGATCAGATCATAGTCTGGATTTTACAGATGGGAATCCAAGGGCTTTTGCGATACCGTCTCCGAACTCAGGGTCAGCCTTGTGGAAGTTTTTAATGGCTCTTTCCAAAATAGAACGACTGACTCCTTTCATGGTGCCTGCAGTGTTGGAAATAGTGTTCTTTTTCATGGTCTCACACATAACCCTTCTGAAAAGGACACCAGGTTGAGAAAAATCGCAATTAGGGTGGTTTGGCTTGTGTCTAGCAACAAGTCCGGTTACTCTGTAGGGAGAGTAGCGAGCTTCTTCGTTGAAAGTAAAGGTGTTATTGCCATTATTGAAGGAGTTTGGCTCATAATTTGGTCCTGAACCTGAATATAGCTAATTTTACCTCCATTTTTGTTGACTCTCATAGGTCCGTCCCTCTGTGTATTGTTGACCTTAGTGCGATAAGGGCAGTTGATAGGAATCTGATCGTAGTTAGCTCCAAGTCTATGTCTGTGAGTATCGCCATATGAAAACAATCTTCCTTGCAACATTTTATCAATGGAAGGTTACATACCTGGGACAAGATGACCTGGGGAGAAAGCAGCTTGCTCAGTTTCAGCAAAGTAATTTTCAACATTTCTGTTAATAACCAAGCGACCCACAGGAATTAACGGATAATCACCATGAGGAATAACTTTAGTCACATCAAAGATGTTCCACTTATAGTTAAAACCATCTTTTTAAGGCACCACTTGAATTGAAAGGTCCCACTCAGCAGTTTTGCCAGAATCTAAGTGATTAACAAGGTCTCTAATGGCATAATCAGGATCAAGAGACAAATCGGAAGCTTGTTTTGCGGTGAGATTCTTTACTCCTGATTTAGTTCTGAAATGTAGTTTGACCCAAAAGGCTTCACCCTCCTTGTTTACCCAACGGAAAGTATGGGAGCTAAATCCATGCATATGCCTGAATCCGTCAGGAGTTCCGCGATCGCTCATCAGGATAGTAACTTGATGTGTGCTTTCAGGGGTCAATCCCCAGAAGTCCCAAGCTGCCGTTCCACTCCTCAGGTTGGTGCGAGGATCTTTCTTTTGACTGTGAATGAAATCTGGGAATTTTAGTGGGTCTCTAATGAAGAAAATAGGTGTGTTGTTTCCAGTCATATCCCAGTTTCCTTCCTCAGTATAAAATTTGATAGCAAATCCTGAATATTAGAATAATTACCTCTGGGATCTCTTTCTGTATCTTGAGCTCCTTTTTATCCAGCTACAGTTGAGAAACGCATGAATACTGGTGTTTTCTTTCCAACCGAATCAAAGACCTTTGCCTTGGTGAATTTGGTAACATCATTGGTAACTTCAAAATAGCCGTGAGCTCCAGCTCCCTTCGCATGGACCACGCGTTCAGGGATACGCTCTCGATCAAAGTGAGCTAGCTTATCAATCAGATGGAAATCAGACACAACAACGGGGCCCCAGGTACCAGCGGTGACAGAGTTCTGATTGTCGTCAACTGGAGTTCCAGTGGAAGTGGTCATCGGCTGTGACATAATACTTGATGATGTAATGAATGACAAATCATAAATAGATGAATCTTTAAATAGTTACTATGGTTACTAATTTCAATGATTGATTTATCCCTCTCACTATGCTCTAGCTATTTTTTCCGAGTTAGCAGTTTTCCATTCGAGAATGTTTTTGATTTTAAGATCATGGATTGACTTTGAATTGAAAAACTAATTATTAAATATCTCAAGTTAAAGATGTTAAAGGCACATGATTTTTGATCATCAACAAAACAATTGTACTTGCTGAATTAAAATAATATTTTTTAAAGGTTCAAAGCAATGTTAATTTTGATTTTTAATTTTCCTGATGAAGGTAAATTTAATAATCAAATATATTGGAGGGATGGTATATGATGAATATGAATTATTGGACTTGATAGAATCTGATTCTATTAAAAGAATAGATCAATAGTTGATTATCGCTTTTCATTGTATCTTTAATGACGGAATTAATTTTATATTGTCTTGATATATTTCTATTTATCATTAAAATTTTAAATATGCATTATGACTAAATTGATTGGAAAATATATTGTTTGGAAGGGTGTCACTCTGGATTTATATTTTTCCTAAACTACAATCATCTGCAAATATAACCTAAAGGGATATAAATCACCTAAATTATTTTGCAACATTAAATCATATATTTCTTGTCCTTACTGCTTTAAACTCGGTGTAGGCACGCATATTGCTTAAACTTAATAATAAAGTTAATCACTTCCTTCATATTGATATCAAATAAAAGTTTATCCTTCGCATCGCATTATTATAAAAATGAGAATCAGTAACCAAACGAAAAAGATCCCATCGACTTTAGCATTTTTCCCTTCGAGAGATACTCCTTCGGAGCAAAAGAAGACAAATGATATCAAAATCAATGTCATTAATCCCAAAGATAAAAACCATGCAGAGGCCACCAGTTTATAAAATTCGGTGATTAGCCTGCACTTTAAGGATTAAGACTTTAACGAGGGTAATTATAGTCATAGTAGCAATCGCGAAGGTCTTAAAGAGTCAGTCATCAGTTTAAAATATACAGGCAATTCAATCGTCAAAAATGTTAGGTCTACTCTTGATTCTCAAAATATTAACAACGAAACATCATCAAAGTATTCTTCTGCGAGTGTCAGAAACAGTAATCCTTCACTCGTTTCTAAAAATAGTCAAAACAAAAAAGATGAGTCTGATAATAAAATTATTTCTCTTCAGCCACAAGTAAATTTAGGTAATCCTCCTTCATTGCTTATGAAAAGCATCTCTGATCAGAAACAGAAACCCCAATGGATTTAAAATAGCAAATTATTACTCGATGTAAGCTTTAATACATCCTTCTAAGATAAGGATCCTTCAAAAATAGAGATTGATAGTCCTATCACCTTAATGGGAGAGTCATTCAATCAAAAAAGTTAATTAGAAAAAACTGTCACTGAATTGAGAAAAACTGGGAGGTTGTGTGAGTCAGTTATCAAAAATGATGACAATAAAACTGAAGAGAAAAGTAGCAGTGGCAAAACCAAAATGAAACTCAGAGATTATCTCTACATGACTCAGACCTCTTCAAAAAGAGCGAGCTTAGATAAACATTAGTTAATTTAAAAAAGAAAATCTCCCTCTTCGTCAGGCATCAGTCAAGCAGCAAGCCCGACCCACTCAATCGTGTCCAAATAATTTCATAGCCCACAATCAGCATCTTCATTTATTGGCAGATAGAATTTGATGCCAAAATACCACATATCTAATAGGCAAATGTTTGAAATCGTAAAAAAATAGATATCCCAAGAGTTACATTCTATACACGAGAGCATGAACAAAATTCAGATTGAGTTATAGGAATTATAGACCTTTGATAAGGAACCAACAAATTAATAGCTCCTTGTCCTCTGCGACATGAGAAGAGAGATCAAGGAACAAATTGAAAAGCGAGTGCTCTCTAGTTTACAGACCTTAATAAAAAATAAAAAAAATAGCCTCCTGAAAAGTAGAAAAAAACTAACGAATAAATAAGTTTAGAGCCACATAATTAATATGGATTAATTTGAGGATAATTGTTGATAAAGCTGTAAACTTAATTATTACCATCTTATATTTTTTGCTAAATTTAGTGAGCAATGATCGTTGTATAAAAACTGTAATTAATTTTAATAATAATATCGGGGTTAGTTGGAGTCTAGCCAAATTAATCGAAAATCATAATATAACGAACTGATAATAAATACATTTATTAACGTTTGAAAAATAAAGCTAATGTCCAACTTCAAAACGAACTTGGCTAAAAACTATAACCCCATGCACAGCTCCCTCCTCTTCGGCAACAATCAGAACATCACTCTCCCGAAGGAGGACGATAAACATTCTCAATTGTCGCCTTTTTGCACTAAAGCAACGACTTCTGAGGTTGGAGATGCTGACCATCAGGAGTATATGAATATAACAAAGACTTATTAGAATCGCATTAAGCATCTCCAATCCGGATTTTAACGATCCAAAGCACAATTTTAAAACTCTCTAAAAGATCTTTACAAATAAAAAATTGTGTTATTGAATATCATCAGCCACAATCAAACTCTGATTGATGAATTTCGCAATAAATTGAAACTCAGCAATGAATCAACTTTCAAAGAGATAGAAACCAAATATAGTATAATAAAGTCGGGACTTTTCCACAGCCAACTCTGTCCTGATTGTATACTTAATATAAGCAAAACAAATTTTCAACAGGGAAAAACTCCTGATAAATAGAAGGAAAGTGTGAGGAATCCCGAAAGTACTATTAAAAAGAGTCACCTCAAAAAGTCAAAAATAGTGCTTCAATACAATTGGATGTATTTGCCACAAGAGGAGAGCATGGCTGTAACTAGACTTAAAGTTGAAAATATGAAATTAAAAGCTACACTGGAGGAATTTATGAAAGAAAACTCTAGAAAATTATATGAGTGCAATCGATAAATTGATTTCCTTCGAAATTAAACTAACAAAGCTTCGGTGGCGCCAGTCAAAATGATACCAGCCGAAGGAGACAACTAAAAGATAATAAGATATAAAGAAAAGATAAAACAACTGGAGGAAAAGATTATTGAGAGCACTACCCAGAGAGAAAAAAGCGAAAAGCTGGCAAAGGAGCTGAATTAGCGGATTATTGGATGCTAATTGGAGAAGATAAACATGAAGTACAAGAATAAGTATTTCTGATTGTTAATTTTCCGAATTATTTAAATAGATGTTCATATGAATAATGTGGGAGTTTTTAATCGAGAAATGCATCAATTTTGGAATGAACCAAGTCTATCCATTAATGTTTCTTTATTCCTTTGAAAGGAAAACAAATTACATATGACATCATGCAATCATTAAATTGCCAAAATCAGGTAAAAACATTATCAAGAGCTCTCTAATGTTCTGGGAAGGCAAAGAACGAAGGGTATCATTGAAGTAAAATTCTAAAGGTTAACTGGTTTTGTAGCTCCAATTGGCAGAGCTCTCGGCTGTTGACCGATGGGTTGGTGGTTCGAATCCACCCGAAACCGATTTTTAACATTTTTAAAATCAATCAATCAAAAGTATCAATATTTAGATGGAGTATTCTTTATTTTTTCCTCAGCCATTTTGCTAATTTCTCCTTTGAGCTTGGCAAATGTAATATTTTTTCCATATTTTTTTTATATAGTTTTATTGATTTAATGGGCGTATATATAATAATGAATTCAAGGATTTTCATTAGAATATAATTGTTTTATGGATTGAATTTATTTTTTCATCTTAACCAAAGTTGACTATAAATTTTGGTTTATACTCGCATTAATTTTTACCATAATATTTAAGTTCACAGATAAAAATAAATTAAACATAATATCTACACCTCCATTGGAAACAAACTTAAAATACGAGATGGCATGAAGGCAACCGAGTCAGTCAATCAACATGAAGCCCGATCGAACGATTTACTTATAGAATAAACATATAGATGTAGAGCCAAAACCGCCTAATGGACAAGCCATCTCCACTGCTTGCACTAATTTTGTTCTAAAACATAAATTGATGGTGATAAATGAAAATATGGTGAAAAGATATCAAAAATATATTTTGTCAAGAATTACCTTAATTTAAATTCACTGATGAATTTCTACTGCTGTAATCGACATAGTGCATCCGATCAAAATGAATTATTTTTACTTCTATAATTAAAAGTGAATAATTAATAAAATTCCTTTGATCTTGATAAATTTTAATCAAGCTAATTAATTACTGAATATATTTATTTCAAAATTGAATCTGATCTTGATGAGTTTCATTGACGGTGACTTTACCTCCTTGGAGCAGGATTCTTCTGAGTACAAGGATAATTATGAGTCGGATTACAATATCCTCTCTCGGAGGCTGGCTCTTTCACATGCCATTAGCTATCTCCTATTTATCAAGAACAAACTTAAAATCAATGAAGAGGCTGGCCAATAGGAATTACAAGATTAACAGTTGAAACCTATCAGATAAATGGATAGTTCAATTTATTTGGGCAAATTAATAGCATAGAATTTTTTGAAGATAAAAGAAAAGAAAATCAACAATGAACCTCTTGATTCAGGTGATTTTTTTACACTATTGATAATGACTTTCAAAACGGATTTTCTAACATCAATTTCTTTTTACCTTCTGGATGCCCTTACTCGCATCGGTTTTTCAATTCTCATTCTCTATTTATTCAACGCAGTTGCTGATGGAAATTATACAATTGCTTATATTTATTGTGCAGTTGAAATAGTTCTTTGGTATTTGAGTCAGCTTTTTAGACAAGTAGGTTTCACAGATGCTTTCGTACTTGCATCGAAAATAAAAGCTGCTCTTGCAATGCTTCTGTATGCAAAGATATCAAAGATGACGAACTATGGGATAAAGAATTCGGAGTTGGGCAAAATTATTAATTTGTTAGCCAGTGATTTTGGAGTTATTGAACAGAGGTTGGGGTTATTTTGTAATGCATTTAATTTTCCAATTGTTATGATCGGATGCACCATTCTTTTGATCATTCGATTGGGATGGCCAGGAGTGTTAGGCATCGTGATGGTAGGTCTTATACTTCCTATCTCAAATGCAATATCAAAAAGAAACGGATCAATTATTCAATAGATCAATGTATACAAGGATAAAAGGATACAAATCACCAGTTAAATTATTGAAGGAATCAAATACATTAAACTTTATGGATGGGAAATCGCCTTTCGTAGAATCATTCAAGGCTTAAGGGAAAAATAAATTATAAATTATAAAAAGTTGAGTATTGGTCGCAGTTTTTAGCGAGCCATTGGCAACTCTATTGGTTTTTGGGCTGCCTTGGCTATGTTTGTAGCAGCCCATTATGCTCAAACTGATTTGACGCTTTCTAAAATATTTTCTACCTTGGATATAATTATCCACTTTAAGATTTCTATCTTTATCTTTGCTACGGGTCTTGGCTTTTACTATGAAGTCAAAGTAGTATTTGAACGGTTTGCCAGTATTTTCAACATATAGAACGTATCCATGATTGAAATTGATCCCAACACGTTCCAACCTATCAATAAACCTGATGACAAAGGACGTGAATAAATAATAATAAAGATACCATCAGATAACTTACTAACCTCTCAATAAAATTTGATAGGAGCCAATGATAAACTATAAAGCGACAATCCTCTTTAAACTTGTCAATATTTGAGAAGGGATATTAAATAAAATTAAAAATAAATTCAAAGAGTTGAAAAAGGGTAAATTATCTTTGAAAACTTTAACGGGTATTGGAAGAAAGATTTGACCACTCCATCTTTAAAGAACCTCAATCTACACTTCAAAAATTCTACCTATTACGGTATCACAGGCAAGGTTGGCTCCGGAAAAAGCGGCTTATTGGGTGCAATACTACAGGAAATCCCCTATTATTCAGGAATTTTAGAAGTTGGAGGTTCAATATCATATGTATAGCAGGAACCTGTCATATTCTCAATGACCATTCGGAAAAACATTCTGTTTGGTAAATAGTACGAAGAAACTCTATATAACCATGTGGTTCATGTGTCTTGTCTCGAGTCTGATTTTTAAATCTTGGAGTTAGGAGATCAAACAATCGTCGGAGAGAAGGGAATCACTTTATCTGGAGGACAGAAGGCTCGTTTAGCTTTAGCAAGAGCTGTATATGCTTAATCAGACATATACATCTTTGATGATCCTATTTCTGCTGTTGACGCCAAAGTAGGCAAGAAAATCAATGAAAGATGTCTTCAAGTTTTAAGTAAGACCAAGACAGTAATTCTAGTCACTCATCAGATCAGTTTCCTCTATGACTGCGATTAGGTGATTATCTTGTAAGATGGGGCCGTCAAAATCAAAGGTACTCCTTATGAGCTCCGGAAATAGCTTGAGTAAATGAGTAATATTTTTAAAAAAGAGTAGTAGAACGAAGAGGAGCAAAAGATCGCTGAATAGCTTCTCTAGGAGCAGCGATTATTAGTGGTAGAAAATGTAAAAAGTATAAGGTCAGCAAGTATTCTCTAATAAAAGCCTCCAAAATTTGTATCACCTTTTACATAAAAAAACGCCACAGTGAGCTTTAATACTTATACATCATTTTTCTTATCAAGCAAAACCAACTATGTTCTCGTGCCCATAACAATGCTTTTGTTTTTAATGAGCTAGGGAATCACAACTACTTACTTCCGTTTTCTAGCTATGTATATTTAAGTATAAACAGGAGCATCCAATCCTTTTAATCAAGATTTCTAATTGTACTGGGGTATTCTTGGATTGCTGATGGGTTCTTACTTTTTAATATTGGCCCTTAAATACTACTTTCTAAATATTTCAATTCTGATGGCAAACCAATAAATTCATTAGAAAATGATCAATGGAATTGTCCGCAGTCCTGGCTCGTTTTTTGACATCACACCTTCTGGAATGATTATCAACAAATTCTCTAATGATCTAAGCATTTTAGATAACTATCTATCAACTTCTATGGCCGATATGTTCGAAGGACCAGCCTTGTCACTCGTAGCTTTGGTCAATATTTGCCAAATAGACCTGTTTTTCATTCCTCCGACAATTGTAATCCTCATTTGCGTCTTCCTGTTTTTTTCTTATGCACGGCCAGCAATTATTCAATGCAGACAGAAGGACCTAAAAAACAAAAGTCCAATTTTTCATTTTTATAGTGAGACCCTCAACGGATTGGTACAAATTAGGACATATGGTCGCAGGAAAGATCTAATTAGTAAATTTACCAAATTGATTAATAACTCAACCAAGGCTTCAATAGCCTTTGACGTTGTATCGCGTGGATTTGCCCTTTATGTTTTTTTCTTAGGTGGCATTGTACTCATGGCCATTGGTATGGAGGTTGGCATATAACAGGCTTCCTCAACCAACAGTGGACTCTACGGAGTGACAGTTATATTTTTAATACAGTTTAGTGAGCTTTTGCAATGGTATTTGAGGCAAGCCATCACAGTCGAGAGTCTAATGCTTAGCAGCGAAAGGGCATTTCAAATCATTAACTTGCCATCAGAAAAGGCGTTAAGAACTGACTACGACAACCAAATTGGACTGATGGAAGAAGTGGAAGCTGCAAGCAAAGATGAGGATTTGTATAAATAATGGCCGTAAAATCCTTCCATTTAATTTACGAATCTATCGGCAAAGTACAAGGAGGATCTTCCATTGGTGATAAATAGCATCAATTTTAAAGCCAAGTCTGGACAAAAAATAGGAATTGTTGGTAGAACAGGAGCTGGCAAATCATCTATAATCCAAGCAGTCTTTAGGATCATCGAGCCATAAATAGGTTCCTCCTACACCATTGGTGGACATAATGCTTTAGAGATGGGTCTTCACTCTCTAAGGCAGCATATCTCGGTGATTCCTCAGACGCCATTCCTCTTCAAGGGCACTATCAAACAAAATATTGATCCTTTTAGTAATTCAAAGGAGTCGGACCTTTGGAGAGTCCTTGAGGAATCGGGTTTGAAGGAGTATATCTAATCAGTATCTTTTCCTTAATTTAGCTACCAAAGCAACTTGAAACCGATATATCGAATACTTCTGAGTCTTTTTCTGTCGGCCAAAAGCAGTTGCTTTGTCTTTCAAGAGCATTGCTGAGACATAATAAAATTTTAGTGCTGGATGAGGCGACTTCTAATGTAGACATGACGACTGATGCCTTTATCCAAAAAGTGCTAAAAGAACGGTTTGCTGACACCACAGTGATCACAATTGCACATCGTCTGAATACTGTGGCTGACTACGATCAAATAATCGTGATGAACAAAGGCAAAATAGTGGAATCAGGTTCTCCTCATAAGTTGATCCAGCGCAATGGTCTGTTCGCGTAGATGGTACAGCACACCGGCAGAAATGCAAATGAGATTATAACAAAAGCCAGAATGTGCTATTAAGCCAAACACAAGCTAAGATAACAGATCTGATCTGAAATGATGAATGAATTGAAAATATAAATTGCTAATATGAATTAACTTTAAGAAACTACTTATACTATAGAACATTAAAATAACAGTTGTTTCGATATAGTATCATTGCAAAGATAATAATTTAAAGATATTTATTTAAAACATTTTTCATAAATGCTGCAGATATTGCTCAAAAAATATAGCTCTTGTTATCTTCTATTGAGCACATGATAAAATAAGAAATTTATCTATATTAATTCGAGAACAATATGTTCTTTAAGGACAATGCTTATTTCCCATCCAATGATGAAGAACTAAGACTATTTTATTTTACATAAATCATCACTAAAATAACAACCTTAATCAATAAATTGCTTTACGAAACCAGAATTCAGATTATGGGACCATCTGAACCCTAATCGATAATAGCCGTGAAATTGAAGAAAAATAGATATCAATATAAATTCTTGATTTTTAATTTTATAAAATATTAACGCACCTCTTCAGTCATAACCACTTTTTGAGGAAAAATAATGATACTTTTAAAATTAAACGGAAAGATAATCCCAAAATTAATGTATCGCTTTAAGAGTTGATCTGCGTAATTATATAATAGATAATCATAAACTAAATTTACCGATGAGCAGCTTTGTTGTAATTTAGAGGAATAAATCCACAAGTGAAGAAATGGCGAAGGGAAGTGATCAGGTCAAGGGCTCATGCAAGCAGAGGATTAATTTGAAGGCTTTGAATAAAAAAAAGGGGTGGAAGGGCAAATGGACAGGAAGGGAGGAAAGGAAATATGTAAAATTTTTATAGAAAAACACTGAGACGATGCAAAAGAAATAAATGCGAAAATCACATAAAATATTTCGACAAATGGCTAAACTCATTCGGAGTAGAAATGCGGATCAATGCCGAAGCCATCACCAAAAATTGATTCAATATCACGAAACTATCCCCCAAATAGTGAATCATTATCGGACATTTGTTTTCCCCCACATTTAAAATTCTTTAGAGAAAGGGAGTATTATACAAGATATTTCTAAAAATTCAAAATAAAAAAGCCAAAGTAGTGAGTCCTTCTACTCGATTTAGGTCGTGGGAACTCAGATAAAGATTTTCATTGATAGTGGAGCAGTTAGGAGTTACTTTAAATGAATGATCATCTAATTTAATATCTCTCTGATATTGACTATAGTAAGAATTATAACAAATCATAATAATAATATCGGATTAACTTAAATAATAATTAAAATAATATTTCTAATTAACATTAAATATAAGAATTAAAGCAGTATTTTTATTTTGTTAGTCATTTATCATTTGACTTGATACTTTGAGTAAATTATTGATTTATTAGTGTTTAATAATTGATGATTAGAAAGAATAGAAAAATCATAAGACAGCCTATAAAATTTGAAAACATATTAAAAACTTAAAGACTACTTCTGCATCTCTGCTGAAAGGCTTATAATCATCGATACTCACATTGAAAATAAACAATCTACATGAAGAGCTCACTTTAAATATTTATCTCCAGTCTCACAGTATGTGAAACTGATATATTTAGCTTGCTTCTAAGAGGCAGGTTTCCATAGAGCAATAGGATAACAAAATCAATGAAATTTTCTCAAAGTTGAGATAGAGCAATATGTAGGAGCAACTTCAAAAAAATAAAAGAGACCACCAAGACATTTGCCTTATTTATTAGGTGATATCAACCAATGAAGTGAATATGCACTCGGTGTGGAATAACAAATAAATGTTATGAGCAGTGATGAATATTCAAGCATACAAACACATATTCAGTCTTATTGAGCAATATTAGATCATTAATGCGTCTGTCTATATGAGTTACAATCTATTAAAATTGAGAAGTTTACGTAAAATAAACAAATTGAAATATCTATATTCTATAAATTAGCCATAAACAATATTTTTATAATGTTTAATTTTAAATTGTCATCAATTGGAAGATCTATTCGAAGATTTTTAACTGGCATATCTATTATTTTCAATCTCAAGAGCGATCTCTCTGCAATACTTAAATATTTAAATGTATTAATAGTTGGGGCATGAGAGCACATTGATGCTTTCGATTGGAATAAAATTAATGGTAAAATTTTTATGAATTTATTTTTTTCTTTTTAAAGCAATGCTCTCACGGCAGATAATATAATGGGTGAGGGAGATATCGGTATCCATCATTTATTTATATTATGGATTATTATTTAAGTATTATTCTTTTTCAAGTTCTGTCAACTGAACTTTTTAAAATTAGCTTATACTTAATGATGAAAAGCACCCTCTTGCTTTTTATGTTTTTTTATCGATTGTTTTTTAATCAAGAGTTACAGTTGTGTCAAAAGAAGTAATTTTGAAATGATTTTTCTTTTACTCATTTGATGGTTGGTATGAGGCAATAGCAAAATCTACTGATGGATTTTTAGGATAAAATGTAAAGCTTTTGTATTTCTATTTTTTATTGTTTATCATGTATTTTACCTCGTATGGTTTTCCAAAAATTTATTTATTTGGATTTTTTTTTGACAATACAAGCATTTTACTGAAATTGATCCAATAGTTATCTGTATTTTAAGAATTATTTTAATTATAGTGAAATTTGAGAAAATCAGTCGAATTATTTATAGTAAATAGTTAAGAAATGATTTTCTTCTATAAAATGCTATATTTCATTTAAATTTTTGTTGTTGGAGTTTAAAGAAGTTTAATCATAGCATTTTAAAAAGCAAATCCCGCTTCTTTCTTTTCTGATAAATAGGTTGAGAAAAGTATCTTTGGTTATATATAACTATATTTTTGCTGAATTTATATAATTTAACTAATTTAGAGATACTCCTCAGGAGTCCACCGCAAAAAAGCAATTGAGCCATTAGAGTTAATTTAAAAGTGTCGAAATACTTTATCATTTGCTTCAGAATTGAGTAACTTAAGGGTTGTTCCCATATTCTGCTAAAAAAATATTTTATCAATTTCATCTAGTTTTAATTACATAGATGTATTTTCTTTTCCTTGCTTAATTTGTTTCATTGCTAATTTATGGAGAATTACAATAAATTTTTTCATAATTTATTTGTTTTATATCTGCAATTTGTCCAAAAATAAAACAATTTTTTACAGACAACTTTCAAGACTAAACAGTTTAAAGTGTTCGATTATTTAACTAAATCTTACATCCATGTCCTAATCAGAAAATTTTTAGGTTTTGACTGGAAATTTAAAGAAATACTATTTGTTTTAAAAAGATTAGCGAATGTTCAAAAAACGAAAGTATTTGTGGATTTTTTAATCCTTGATTTTATCATACAGCAATGTTTTAAAGGTTTTTAATCTCTATTAAGTGAATCCTTTGGCTACGAGTCTTTTTTATATTTCGAACCAAAAATAATGTTTAAAATCATTTTGACCCCATTGCTCACTTAATCCATCACTAAAGAAAATTTATTTTTCATGGACTTTGTCGTGTCCTGACAAATTAAGTGTTATATAGCGACCATTTCCACTGTTCATTGCGAGAAGATACTTTTCAATATTCATAGAACTGTTATAAAGTTGAAACTCTCCTGCCTCCATAAATGAAGTCATCAGTTATAAAAGAGCATTTGAAGGCACTAAAAACATTTTTTATTTATCCTACAATTTTTTTCTTGTATTTGACTTCCACGAGTAAAATTATTCAAATTTTTTCTATATTTATAATTTTATCTTTATTTTTTATGACGATTACTTTGCTTATTATAATTTTATTTATAATTGTTTAATTTCAAACTCATGATGATATTTTTATAATTATGACAAATTATAGCTGAGATTCCACTTTCTCATTAGAGAAGCTGCTAAATTTATTTAATCAAAGGCGACTTTCGTTTCAATATTCTTTACTTTGTACAAACGATGCAACTCGAATCCCAATGCCTCGAGAGATTAGAATTGTGGGAGCTGCAATCGATTTTTTTCATCTTTTGATAGTTCCGTTGCCTGCTATAGTAAAATATTTATGAGTGTGCTTTCCAAAGGAGCTTTATTTTTTCCTCTAAGAGCTAAACTCCAATAAAAGAATTTTGGGACTTGAAATATTAGTCCCTTGGTTGTTAGTTATTCGAGAAAAGGCTACTCTTAGGAATCAGAAAAAGCTGAATATAAATACTTATTAACTATGGAAGAAAGATGATAATAAAGAACCATGGAAATAGTTTTCGTAATTCCTTAACTCCCATAAATCATAATGTTTCCACTAGATTAGTGAATATATTCGAACATGGGTTTAGTGACTAACATATTTGGACAAAAAATAAAATATTAGTCAATAGTCTTAATTTTAGGTTTATTTTTATTTATAATAATTTGTTACTATTCTTTTCCTTGAAGAATTTGGTCTTGCCTAAAAATGTTTGAGTTTAATATGATTCCTTTTTTAAACATATTAATGATCGAGTTACGATTTTATTGGCTGAAAGTAAAGTTTTAAATATCGAGATTTAGAATCTGATCACGAAGAGATGGTTGGTAAATGTCTCTCTTGTTATCAGGCTAAGTATCCTTTATTACTTTGATGATTTGGCATGCCCAAACCGCCCTCTCACGATTAGATATCATAGACTTCCTTTCTTTCTTCATTTTACTGTAAGGTAACTGGGTGAAAGTATGGTGAATACGGAGGTTAATCGAACTGAAGAGTCTACTGACTTGAGAAGCAATCATATATTTAGATATAAACATTGAATTCACACAAATTAATATAATCAACTCAAATATAATAAAAATAAAATTCCTTAACTATTGTGTGACATAGTGAAAATTGTAATCCTTGAAAAGTATCCTGAATTTAAAGGATTAAGACAAACTGAAAGATTATTTTATCTTTACTATAAAACTTTTTTTAAAACTTTTTTAACATCATTGACTAAGTCTAATTTTACATCGCTACGAGCAGTGAATTCATGCCTATATCCTCAAGGACGAGTCCCTTCATGAAAAAGAATATGAACTAAGTCTATAAATTACTAAAAGAATAATGCACATTAAATCATTCATCCCAAAATAAACGCCGATAGGCTCTATAAATGTCAACAAGTTCCTTAACTTTCCATAAATATGTTCCATCAAATCGGTATTCAACTCCTTCTTCTTGAATAAATATTGAAAAAGTAGTAATTTTGTAATTTAGTTTAGCTAAAGGTATTACAACTTCAATTTTTCTGTCTTTGGCTCTTACAATTAATAAATTCTAATAATTGACTCCAAGAAGATACTCTCTTTCGACTGTTTTTTTATAATCAACAACGGCAAAGTATCTGGTCAGCCATTAGTTATTTTGCTTAAATACTTCCAATATCTTAATGTAGATATATTATATGCCATTACGTTGAGTTAATAGATCGGAAAGCTCCTAAAAGTTATTTTTTACTTACTCTATTAGAGTTTTTTTAAATTTGTCATCCTCAGCAAGATACTGATCCTTTTTCGGCAACAAGTTTTTAATGCTTCCAGTAAAAATTTAATTAGTGGAGTGCTTGATATTTTCCAACTAGTTGATGAGAAGATAAAACGAACAGATGGTTATCAGCTCTTCCCAATGAAACCATATTTCCCCGAATTTAATTCTCCCGAGCTGCTAATTGATCAAAAAATGAATACGTTCCTTATTAGCCTTACACCAATCAATTTCTAATTCCGGCTAGAAATATAGATATTTTTTTAGGAATAATCTAACTTTTCGAGTACTCAAAATCTATTCCCCCCATTTCTTAAAGTCGCCAAGAATGCTGCCTATCCCAAAAGATTACTCCTCTTTCTAGAATTTAATTTGTTATATTTCCATTCCCAATTTACCAATAAACTCTACAATCTTCTAATCATTGCCAATGTGGATAAATTGCTATTCTTCCAGCATAAATATTCCCCAATCGTAAACATTAATCACCTTATTTTTTTCTCCAAATTCCTAAATAATATCCCGTACGGTTCGATCCTCCTTTAAGACTATTTAGATATATTCCTTGTCGACGGTTAATAATTATATCTTAATAGTGATGATTTTTTATAAGGGCTTATTATCATTGCTGAGGAAACTGCAATTAAAATTTCCCATCTCAGCCTCCAAGCATAGCATTCGTTGATTAAAACTGATAATATTAACTTCTTTTTTTCCTTTTTTTATTTAGTGGCTAATTTTGAGAAGATAAGTAGGACAAATAAATTTATTAATAGGGAGGACTGAACGAGTTTTAGTTGATGGATCTTTCTTTAGTGAAAAGTTTTCTTTAGAAGAATTACCATAGGAAAGTCTTGATCCAATCTCTTCTTTATTGGCTTTGAAAAAAATGTCATAACGTTGATTTGAAATATTTTATCGAATTTATTTGATTTATTTGATTAATTTTTAATAAAATTAAATTGGTCCTCCTTCCTTGAGGGTAATACATCTCTCACAACTGCAATTAAACTTCTCTGTGACTGAAAATTCATAAAAGGCGCTATGCAATCCAATTAGATTTGAAATATGTTTCCACTAGTTATAGAACCATTTATTTCGGTAAATAAAATTTAAGGATTATTCAATAACGAAAGAATAATATTAGATTATGGCTGACTTATTTTTAGATGCTTACAAATAGCCAATATGCTCAGGTCTTTGATCAATTCTAGGCATGCTGTTATCCTTATATTGACTCAAGAGGTATTCCTGTATTTTCAAAATACTATTGAGGGGAAGGAGTAAGGATTGAGATATGCAATAGGGATAGGATATTTGAAAATAAATGGAAAAGACAGGTTCACTTTTTGGTTTTCCAGTTCCTTCTACTAATATTTTGATTTTAGGCATGTAGTGTATTTTCATAGAATTTTATTTTTACCAAACTTAGACAGTAAATTTGTCAGTAATTTTTCTTCTAGATTCAAAATTGCTAAATCGTAATGATTTATGTTCTTCACTTTTTTGCACTAATGATAATATGCGAATGATTTCCTCATAGAAATGGGAAGAATCTTCCTAAGCATAAAATGCGAGATGAACAGATTCACAATTTCCGCATACAAAAACAATATTTTTAGAATATTTCAAATGATATTTTTCTGCAGCAAAGCTTGTTTGATTGAGCTCGAGTCTTTTGTAGACCTCATCTGTTTTTCCATCTTTGTTTTTTTTTGTAATCAGCAGCATATCATTAAACGCATAAATTTTGCATCTAAAATTTTAGCATGTGGAAGTAAATTATTTAAAGTACTCGCGTCCCATTCGATCTGATATAATGCCCCCAAATAAGCCTTAAAGCTTGATCATTTTCTCATTTCTTATCTGTTTATCCATTGATTAATTGTTTGTTTCATTAACTTCTTCATATTTTGATATAGTATTTCCCACGAAGTTATAATCTTTATGTGATTTCGGCAGAGCTTTGTAGTACTCTCTGAGAAGCAACTGATATTTAGGAGGGCGCTGAACTGGTTTGATCGTGTACGATTCACAATCCATTTTTAATTTATTACAAATTTTTTAATAATCAGGGTTATTTTTTAATGTTTTAAGTATGTCAAGAGATTTCATGAAATTGTTGCAGTACTCCCTATAAATCATGAAAAATTTATGAAAGTGCATTAAGCTTTATCCGATCATCGTGCGATGCGGATTCCAGTCTTTAATAAATACTTAAATGCATTTAAGCATCTTGTCGCTTAATTCCACCATTGCTTAAATGTTAGGAAATATTATCTTATCCTCAGATTCAGTGACTATTTTTGATTGTACTAAAGGTTTCTGAATGTCATTTTGGATTATCTTTAGATCTCTAATGTAAGACTTTTAAGTAGACTGCCACTATTGTAAAATATTTAGCCGTTGTTTCGATTTCTGAAGACATTTTCGCCACTTGGCTACGCATTTACCATTCTAGATAATGAGTCTCAGCTTATGGATAGTTTCAGACTCTTGAGGAGCCCATAATTTTTTATCATTTTTTTTCATAGATGAATGATATGTTTAAAATATAAAATTTAGATCAAACATTGTCTATTAAAAAATATAAAGACATATGCCTAACCAATATTTTATTTTATTCAATCTGTTTTTCTAACGATGGATAAGATAAAATATAACAATTCTTAATAAATACAGTAGTCACAATAATCAACATCGAGTATTTATTAAAATTATTAATTAAAATATTGCATTATTCAATCATCTTCATTATTGATCAATAAGATATTGATTTTTAAAAGTAAATAAGAACTATATTTATAATTAATATTAATCTAATCAATCATCCTGCCTAATGAACCTATCGAACTCCCAATCGACTGAGTTGATGTTTTTTCATGAAGACTTATATTTTCTGCTTATTCTCGATAATCAGTTGTTCATTTGTGAACAAATTAAAGAAATTTAATTGCACTGACTTATTTAATTCAAAGTCATGAATAATCTTTCCGATAAACTACTACATCAGTAAAATTTGAAGGTCTTTTATCTTGTAGACTTTAGATCTTTTAGTAGTACTCATCACAACAACTTCTATTGTTTCAATTTTTATGTATTCCTTTAACTATGAAAACTAAGAAGAGTTAAGCAAGTTGATTACGTAAAATTTGAGCCTCTTTTGAGATGAGTATGAGCCAAAGTCAAAGGTTACATTCATTACAGATCCATCATCTCGAGAATTAAGTCTTACATCATATTTTTTAAGATTTTTAAGTTCAACATAGTGATTAATTTACTTTTCTCTCGCCTTTTAGCTGAAAATATGATCAAGATCCTACTGAAACATATTTTTAAAGTACTAACCTACAACTTCTAATTTGTCAACTTTGTGATTAATTTCAATATTTCTATAAACAATAATGATATCTCTGTAGCGCCTCTAGTCTAGCTTTGATGATTCCATTAGTATAATAAGTACGTCTTAAATAATATTAATGAAAGTGTGTAAAAAAGCAAAGTTAATTTGGATATCAGCCATTTATTAATTTAAGATAAAGCTGCCGATTATCAAATATTATTTTATTGATCAGTAGAAGTAATGAGATAAATAATTGTTAAATTACTTAAAAGTAAAATAACTGGCAGTTACTCAAATAAAATTTAATAACATATTATCAAATCTCATTAAAATAACAGATAGCTTTTGTGGAAAAATTTATATATCTCCATATTTTTTACTTTATTTAATCAGTATTTTTTAGGTCGTTGAAACTGTTATTTAAAATTTAAATTGTCAATAATCTCAATAAAAATCGATGTCTTTGCAACAAAGAAGTAAAAATACCTCTCCATATAAAAAAAGTATTCAATCTATACTGCAAAGCCCAGTTGAGGTCTATTGGCGGCAACTCTATCACTCTGATAATCCTTCTCCCGTTCATAAATTCGCACCAATACAAGACACTCGATCAGTTATTTAAAAATTGCTACAAGTCAAAGAATTCCCTAATTTATATAAATCTCCTTCGCTCCAATATAGCAATTTGTATACAAAAAAAGGATTATTGGTCTAAACTGAAGAAAGAATTTTTGCTGAAGTACTTAATCTTATGGATGAAATTGACAAACTGAAGCTTAATATGATTGAAGAAGGAGAGGGAATTCGTAAGTTACAAATTGAACGCCCTGACGTATAGGAGCAAGTCAATTTTCATGGATATGCAGAAAAGTTAACACTTAAACAGTGCAATGACTTGTTAACCGAGAATAATTAACTGTCAAAGAAAATTGATTAGTACCGATTAAAAGATGGTGCAAGTTTGGAAGAAATTCTTAATATAGAACGCCAGAAATACGAAGACTTGAAGATGGGACTCGCTGAAAAATTGCCCTAATAAGCCAACAAAATTAAATTGCCTTAATAAGTCAGTAAAATGAGTGAATCAAGGATTAAATAATTAAAATAGCAGATATAAGATCTCTAAAAAGAAAGAGATAGTCTACTACGGAATGAATATCCTGATTTTGACCGTATTAAACAGATGAACGAAGAACTAAGGCTGAAGACTATTCAAAATTTAAAACTTGAAGACCGTTCTAGTGACGAGTTAATAGAATTGCGAGAGTATTTCCATAGAGAGGAGTAAAACCGTCGTTCGTTCATGGAATAACTTAAAAAATTTAAGAATGAATATAAAAGGATGAAAGGAGAAAACGATATTCTGAAAGAAAAACTATCTCAAAGAAGAAACTATGAGACGAAAGAGAACAATATAAACTCTTATAACAGGAGCAAAGTATCCACTAAATCCTTACAGAAAGAAAGTTATTTGCCCAATCAAGGTTTACGATCTGAAAGATTTGGTGAATATGAATCAATAATTAAAGAGATGCAATACCTAAAACATTGATGTTGATAATTATATTGATTTGATCCGGATCTTTTCTGTTTTAAATTGAGCCTTATACTTGTATATCTTTCATCAATGTAACAGCTAATTAAGTACAAAAAAGAAAATAGGTTATTTACAGTGAATAATTTTTATTTGACTTCAAGTCTTAAATTATTTTTATATGCCTCTTCTTGCATTCAGAATCATCAAATTAATTACTCATATTTATAGGCACAACCAATGCAAGAAAAGGAAACAGATAATCAGATCTTCCATCAATAATTTTCCAATCTATAGAGGCAGTAATTGCCACCTCAATTACAACCAAATCAATCATATCCTCCCAAACTCGATAATCAACCATCCAATTAGAATCTCAGAGTTGCCCTTTCCAAATGGAAAGCATAGTTAGATGATTAAAATATTAACAACAACTCTAAATCATCAGACGAAGCTGAATTGACAGTACCTAAATAAAAAATGATCTATAGGCTGCCTCCTTTTATTGTTGATTACGTCCCAAGATAAAAGATTTAAAATGCCCGTGCATTTTCTCCAGCTCTTATCACATAACGAAACTATTTGAATGAGCGAATCTCTTTTAATGTTTCTTAAATAAAGCGAAAGCCATAAATTTAGGTCTTTAAAGTTGAGAATTTAGTGGAGCACCTCCCGCAACAAAGAGCATAAAAATAAGCTAATCTTAGATTTTATACTGGATACGCAGATTGTAAAGATGAATGCTCTGAAGAAGAATATATCCCTGAAAAATAACTTGTTATCATTGAAGATTAAGTAGGAAACGGAAGGAAAAAGAGAAAATACGTGCAGAAAAAAATGTGGAAAGGGATATGCTCCATCTTAGACCGTAAATATCATTTTAATCCATCCGTCAGCTAATATTTCGATGAATAATAGCTCTTGAATCCTAGCTTTACTAGCGATTAATGCAAACTGTGGAAGAATCTGATGAACAAATATGTCACGGAAATTAAACACAAAAAAATTTCAAAGCAAAGATCAAAGGCCAACTCTTTAAAATTTTAAAATTATCATTAATCAGCTCTCCTTTCAAAGAATAAAAAAAAATCTAAAAAACCTAAAAAGTGTGCATCAGGATCAAAAACTGAAACTTTAATTAAAAAATTTAATTATGTGCCTCCTTTTATGCCCATTATGATGCCAGATATGGCTAATTTCCCTCTGTTATTTCCTCAAGCCTTTCAAATGATGGACTAAAATATAAATTTGAAAATTTAATAAATTGAAGAGATCAAAAATCAAATTACCTCTATTCTATTTCAATCCTCAGCCATTAATAAAATAGAATCAAACTCAGATTAAATGGCTGCTAATTTGATTAGATGCTTTTCAACCCAAATTTTCAACGTTACTTCTAATGTGCCAGTAAAAGAATAAAATATATCTGATAAAGAGTAAATATTACCAGCACCTTTTTTCCTCGAATATTTGCCATTTGAAAAAAAGGTAATGTTTTTAAAAATGCTTGAGTAGAGCATAAAGTATATCAAAGATAAAGATCATATTATAGATGAAATGATTTAAAATTGTACTAGAATCTATTGTGAACTGAAATAATAAAAAAACAATGACGAAGATGGAATTAAACAAAATTTAATTCAAGATTTTATCAAAGAAGAAGTTATAGAAGACGAGAGGGAAAGAGATCATCGTTAGTGATTTAGGATTAGTTATTTATAATATATTTTACCAACCAATACTAAGATATCAGATGTGGCTGATCTCTAAAAGCTTCATTCCAATTTGTTGATAAAATTTTATCCGAATCGGCTACCTCGATTAAACTAGTAAATAGATAATAGATATATTAGCAGAGGCATTTATAATTATAAATCATTAGATTTTTAGTCAGTGGGAGATAATGAACATCGACAATATCGCAATCTTTATCAAAATAATGAATATTATTACGGGGTAATCTTTGGATAAGATAGAGCCGGATTAATCGTCATAAGCGTTCTATCAATCCTCGATATTAAATAATGGTTTAGCTTCAAAATATTCTTGATCCCATGTCCCTTTTTTGTCGGGTATTATCAATGAAAAATTAGATTTTTTGGAATCTGCCTAATTGCAGCTGAGCTCAAAGTGAAAATAGTTCTCAAAAAAATGAGTTTCCTCAAGACCTTGATAGGGAGAGGATTATTCAATGTTTTGTAAAGCAATTATGACATAGTTTATCCTCTTTAGCCTTTTGGTTTCTTCAAAACTCTGAAGTATTAGCGTGGGCAGCAGCTTTAGTTCTGTTCATTACAGGGATAATTTATATTGTGTTTGGAATTGGATGGGGCAAATAGCTACAATAAAAAAATGAAAAATAAGCAGAACAATCAGATAAAAGGACACCAGGAAGATAAAATCTCATTTGATTAGAATCATTAATTAAATATTCATCGATTTATATCATCACTTAGCTAGCCGGTCTCTTTCAGTTGGAGTCAAAAAAAAATTGGATATCGAGCCAAAGAAACTTTTTTATTCGATTTTTTCTGATGGGATGATTTAGCTTTTTGGTTGGTTTGATTGCGGCTTTTCTGGTTCTTTCACAGCGATATTTATTGCTGATTTATGATGATCTTTAATGGTGTGAGGGCTTTTAACTCCAACTAATTTTTGATTGATTTCCATTAAATAACTGTTGCTTCGTAGTAATTCTACTTTTTAATTATTCAAAGCAACATTTTACAACTACAGGGCTTTAAAATTATCTTCTAAGGTTTTATTAATATTCTTGAGAGAAATTAGATTTAATAACTATTTTTATAGTTCTTCTATTTTGTTTTTGTAGGTCTATTCCTTTAAACTAAATTATAAGCAAAGCTATTAAAGTTGGAGATTTAGATGATTCAATTTAACCTAACTGGCAGCATGATTATTTTCCATCATTTAATTATCCTGAGATATGGTAGGCAAATGCTATATTTATTTTTCATTTTTAAGAGACTATAACTCTTATCGTTGATGTTCAATGATTTTGGTCATGTGATCAAATTTCTCCTGCAGATCAGTGGCTTTATGAGTTTTTTCTCTCAACTATCTCTATTTTTATGCTAAAGCCTTGCGGAGTTTGCCTATTTTTGATAGATTTTATATTTATTGATCTTATAAATTACTTTATATCTTTTGAATCTGATTGATGTTTTGAAGGTTTCCAGCTTCTTCAATTTTCTTTTCTAATATTTAAATGGACTACACTTTTGATTTAATTTACAATTATAGTTAATTTATTTTGGTATTTTTGTCATTAATCATGACCTACTTTTACAGAAGAATTCCCTATAATTTTTATAATGACTCTAAATATTGAATCCCTTCCACTGTTTTTGTTTCTTCTTATTTAAGAGTTGATTATAATTCGTATTGATTCTTTATTATTTTTTATAAGTCTATTTTTTATTTTTCAATTTATTTACATTTATAACAAGCCATTAATTAATTTGTTTTTAAATCTACCATTTCATTTCTCATTTATTCAATAAGAGCCTCTCTAGTCTTTAACTATCTTTCCTTTTATTAGATTGATCGAGATAAAATTTAATTGTCCTCTTTATACCTTTCAACAACAATATCAGTTTATTGGATCTGCTTTTTCAATTCAGAAAGATCATGCTATTACGACTCAATTATCTTCTCCAAAGTTTATACCTTCACTTTAATTTCATTTTATATTTGTTCTTATAATTTTGCCGATTCTTCCTCCTTTAATTGCATCTTAAGTATCAAATCAACATTTTGTTTTTCCTTTTCCAGGAATGTATTATCATAATCTGCGTTTCTACTTTTTTATGAGGCCAACTCCTAAGTGAGTGAATGAATTAAGCGTTATTTTGTTTAAATATCCTCGCTGAGGGATGCCACAGCTTCATTGAGAGCATTTACGTGATTTTGTGCGTCGTCTACTTAATTTTACAGTTTTTGCATCATTGTAAATTCATGAATTTTTTATTCTAAAATATTAGTTGTGTTTAAAACATCATTCTACAGCCTGATGATTTCTGAGTTCTTGCCTTCTAAAATATCCTTTAGTTGGTTGATTTAATTTTCCAGGAGCATATTTTTGTTAATGATTTCCTTATTAGTTTATATTATATTTTTTAACTCTTAAATATGAGTTTAACTCTGTTTAAAATCAATAGATAATTTTTAAGTCTATTGTATATAGGAAGAAATTAATAGTTATTTTTACTTTAACTACTCCACTCTATTTGCTATTTCCTCAGTCTTGCAGATTATTTATTAATTTTTATCTAGGAGTTAACGCTATTTTTGTAACAATTATAAAGTAAGCTGATTAGTTCGATTAATTGCAATTTAAGTCTTTTATTCATTTTATCTCTTAAGATTTAAAATAGATAAGGCAATTTCACTCTTGATGCTTACATTTTATTGTCTTTTGTCCTCAATCTATTCCTGCATAAAAAGGATGACTTCTTGCAATTTTTGTAACTACTACTTAAGTGTTGAATTTTCATATCCTTTTGTTCCAATTTATTATGATAGAATTGAAATTGTTTATTGCAGTTTATGAATTTACTATTCCGAATTTCTAATTTTTATCTCATACTGATCTTTACAAATTGATTGATCTTCTTGCAATCTAGTTATCTGGTAATCGAAATTGGTTACCAACTCGGAGTAGTTGGATAGTTGCTGCAATAATTTTTCTGATTAAAATTTGGATTAAAGGAGCTATTATTAAAGCTGTATTATTTTTTGTTCATATGTTTGTTTAAATTCCTCCTCTTAGCACTGATAAGATTTATACTTTTAAAGTATGACAGTTATAATTCCATTCATGTTGGCCTCGTTATCTTGCAGGATGGATATTTATTTCAAATGCTCATCAACTAACTTATTCATGTGCAGTGATAGTTACTAATATCTCATACACTAAGTTTATCGATGACGTTTGAAGAACTAGATTTAATGATGAAATTGCCCTTCCTTCTCCTGATATTGATCAATCAATGAATATAGTTTATTGATTTCAGTTTATTTATTTGCTAATAGTAAGTTGATCTCTTGCTCCTTACTGAGATGATATTCCTCCAAATGTTTGAGTCTATGATTAAAAGATGATGTGATTTCATTTGCTTCATCCTTCAAATGAAGATTACTAATGACTGTCTGTTCGAGTTATTGCTTTAATATTTTAAATTTCTTCTAATGTGTACCTTCAATATTTGCTATTTTTATTTCATACTTGTTTATCAACTATTAAATTTTTTATTTTTGGTTCTTTAATTTTAACTACAATAACTTTATCTTATTTGTAAACTATTGCTTTTATTACTTCTAAAGGCGCAAGTTACGATCATATTACTTAATTCTTTTCTATAGCTACAACTGTCTGAATTGATCCTTTTGATAGTCAGCTAATAAATCCTCTAAATCAGTTTGAAGTTTTGTCAAATTTTCATTTTTCAAATTTATTTATTTCTACATTGAGTCCAACTTTTAGGCTAACTCATCATTATCCGATTGTAGACTAATCATACTGTCATTATTAAGGCCCAAATTTGATGTCTTTAACTTGAAGATATAGGACCTATTGAATTCCTCTTCCTCCTTGTAGTGTCTAAGCTTTTTACGTAGTTTATCACATTAAAACTATAGCTTAGAACATTTTTAATCTGCATCTTCTTTAGCTGTTTTATAGCTTTCAACAAGACTTTTTAAACGAGCTTGACTTTGAAACATAATGGTATTTTCTTTAGCATAGCTGTCTTTTAATTTTAATTGAATTTATTTCCCCTGAGTGTATTTATGGTTCAGAAGAACAATATTTTAATAAATAAATTCAATTTTTTATAAATGCCTTTTGCTTGACTCCTATATTATATCAACAAGCCTTTTCTCGCTAGTAGGAGATATTTTTTGCTCCTTATTTATAATTTATTTTTGTTAAAGTCTTTAATGTTTGCCAAAATCTTGTAATTAGTTTTATTTTGTTTAAATTAAATTGATCTTAATAAACTTTAAATACTCTTATTCTTTTTATTCACAAATGGTTAATTTATTATAAATTTATTTCTTTTCATTATGAATTTGCAAATTGACTTAGTTTAAAGTTCCCTAGCATGATTCCACCTAAATTTGAAGTGTATCATTGATCTTTCGCAACAAAGTTATTTCCTGTTTTAAAGATGATATTGTTTCTGAAGATAATGAACAATCTTTTTACTTGTTTTTAATGATTTAATTTAATGCTAACATATGTTTAGTCATAACATCTATCTATTTATTTAAATGGACCACGTTATCTTCCAGTGAAATATTATCGCAAACTAATTGTTCTCTATTTTTTTAAGAGAAATCCTTACTCAATTATAAATTTGCAATTATATTTTATAGAGAATTAATTTTATATTCAAGGTCTTATATTCTACATTATTTATTCTTATAAATTTATTCTTTTTATTCATATTCTTTGGACTTCTACTAGAGGAATATTTACATATTTTATCTTTCTGATTGCGTTTGCAACAATTATTCTTCGAGACTCTTAATTCTCTCTAAAAATTAACTATCTCTCAATGTATTAGTCACTTCTTTCTTTTAACTAACTATCCTATCCAGCTGATCATATATAATATGAGATTAATGGCATTGTTTTACTATTTTTTACATGAGCTTCAATTCAATATTCTATCCAGTTAAAATTCTCTCACATTTTTAAATTAATCTATTCTAAGCAGCATTTATTTCTTGGCTATATTATAATGTTCGATCTGCAAAATCAATCATGTGCTTCATTTACTCATTAGCGTCCCATTATAATTTATCCTGATCTAATCTTCCATATAGGCCAAGCCCTATTTTTTGCAACAACGAATCATATTCGGCTTTTATTTTTTAAAGTAAAAGACTATAAGTTAATGGCTATTCTTAGATTTTAGCTATTTGTATTTATTATTTAGCCCTAGTTTTCGACTTTGATAGGTTTGTTCCCTTTCTTTTAAATGCAGGAGGAGCGATCATTGCATTTAGCTCAGATATATCACTGACTGCTTTAGATTATTATATTTTATTTATTAATTTCATTGAAGGAGGCTTTGGAATTATCTTTGGAGCTTCAGGTTCTTCCCCTTCGAAGATGTAACTACGACTTTTTTGATCATAATAGCAATTAGGTTCTTTATCAGGGAGTATGATTTAATAGGATTTTTTGTCTTTATTGCCAATTTTCTTAAAGATTGAAGCAAAAAATGATCCTTTTTATTATTTTTTATCATTTGTGGATGCTGTGCTGCTACTTTATTTTTTTCGAGGCTATTGAATTTCTGATTTTGAATGTGTAATCAATGGTTTTTATTTGGTTTACTTTACTTTTTCGATCTCCCTTATTTTAGCTTCAATATTTTATATATATTTATGTGTTACTTAGTTTGTAAATTATGCTTGCTTTTCCTTAATCTTTTGACAATCAAATTCGGCAATGCCTTCTAGTAGTCCTTGCAATTTAGCATTGTACTTCTCCTAAATACACAGAACATTAATATTTTCATAGTTAGTTAACCATTAAACTATTCTTGTTTCCATGGCTTTAATATCATGTTGCAAATTATCCATAATTGAATTAATTAATATTATAACACTTGCTTATTTATTGCTTCTTTGAGTAAATGCAAGCTACTAGACAGTCGATTATTACTATAATTTATGCTCACATAATAAAATAATGGTCTTCATCCATCTATTATTTACTATTAAATCAATATTATGATTGATATTTTACCAAAATTTAAATTAATCATTTATTAATAAATATTTATTAATTAATTAATTGACAAGAAATTGTCGATTATCATTCATCCTTGCAGAACAGTCTAACAAAACTGTTGGTAGAGAAAGGATAACTCTCCATTTAGACTCCTTGGAGGTGGGTCGCCGTTTGTAAAGCACTAAAATTTAATGATTTTCCATATTGAATTCCATCTGGGAAGTTTAATTTAATCTTTTTACTGGCAGTATATTTTTGGTTGGAAAACTAATACAATTCAAGATTAATAAGCATCTCAAATTAACAATTTTAGAAGCTGTCCATCAGTAAAAAATATATCTTGTCCTCTTCATAGCTTACAGAGGGACCATAGAATGTACGTTCTATTTTATTGAAACTTGGGTTTTTCCAAATTTTAGGATTATGAGTCAGCATCTGCCCCTTCATACATTAGATAGTAATATTAGCACGTTTAATAGCCGCGCTATTAATCATCATGTGATAAAAGTTGATAGTTTTGCTGAGGCTCATCTAATATTCAACTTGATTGGCATATGTATTTTCAGTGTTGATGAAGTTAATGCCATCATTGAACGTAATATCATTTGTCTTGAAGGAGCCGAATAAAGTGCAGATATAATTGAATGAACCTTATCTACGGGCTTATTATATAATTTGAATGAAATCCTGCTCTTTCTATATTTATTGATCCGACAATAATAAATTTACAACCATGTTTTAATTACAATTTCTTGAGACTTCCATTCCTTTTTCTGTTAGTTTTTCCCGCTGCTCTTGTGATATATTTTAACTGCAAAAGCGTTTGACTATTCTACTGATATTAAATGTTTAAATTTGTGACTTTTCAATCCAGTTCATCTGTTTTGTCTGTTGATGATTGTCGCAGTAAATAATGGACAATAAATCACCATATTTCATTTTTTTGTAGTACATCTACAGTAAACTTTCAATAAATGATTTGTTGCTGTCATAGATAATGAAAAGATGATGAAAGTACTTTCGATCATAGCGAAGGTCCGTAAAGTTCCACTTAAGGACCAAACCCTTCTTTACATCATAGCAAACTGATAAAAAATTCTATTTTTACAAAGGCATTTGAGTTATTGAATTATTATAATACAGACCACAAAGTCAAACCATTTATCAGGTTTCATTTAATTTTTGATTAATATCAGTGAATATCATGGTAGAACTTGATGGGGGAATAAAAACAAAGTTTATGATCAACTTAACGATTTTAAGGGAAATGCAATGAAAAGGATAAATAGATTAATCTTTTCAAATATGGGAAGGATCTATTGAATATAAATAAGAATGGATGCATTTTTGTTCAGCAATCGAAAAGTGTTTGCTACCGAAGAGGCTTCAGCATATTTTTTTAAGAAACTAAAAATCAAGAATTTGTATTGATCTCTATTTTTTTTATTTCATGACTATTATCGATAGAGTTTAATCTGGCTCTATGATCTCAATTCTGGTTCAGTAAGGCAAGATATTGATTAAATTTGTTGTTTTGGATAACAGTTAATTAAAATAAAATAACCTCAGCTCTTCTTCATTATCGATCTATATCAATATGGAAAATAGGTATAACGCTTAACGATTAAAAAATTCTCAAATTAATTTAGATGGATTGCCCTTTCGAATGCATTCAATAGATAATAATAATTGTAGTGTTAATGTCAATATATTCGGCATCTCTGTTGAAATTGCTAAAGAAATATCCTCATATTGTTTTTGGGTTTCTTGGTGTACCATATATTAATTATTTCATAATCTAAAGAGTTTCTCTTTGAAATGTTAAATTATTAAAATATCCTTGATTTTTATCAAGGGTGAGTTTGGCTATTTTAACTTTCTTATGAGCAATTATATATTATAGTTTATCTATCATTTAAGATATAAGATCTATTATCTTAACTTGTATTTGGCTTAATAGCACATTCTGGCTTTTGTTATAATCTAATTTGCATTTCTGCCGGTGTGCTGTACCATCTACGCGAACAGACCATTGCGCTGGATCAACTTATGAGGAGAACCTGATTCCACTATTTTGCCTTTGTCCATCACGATTATTTGATCGTAGTCAGCCACAGTATTCAAACGATGCGCAATTGTAATCACTGTGGTGTCAGTAAACCGTTCCTTCAGCACTTTTTGGATAAAGGCGTCAGTGGTCATGTCTACATTGGAAGTCGCCTCATCGAGCACTAAAATTTTATTATGTCTCAGCAATGCTCTTGATAGGCAAAGCAACTGCTTTTGGCCGACAGAAAAAGAGTCAGAAGTATTCGATATATCGGTTTCAAGTTGTTTTGGCAACTAAATTGTGGAAAATATACTGATTATATATACTCCTTCAGCCCTGACTCCTCGAGCACTCTCCAGAGATCTTACTCCTTTGAAGTATGAAAAGGATCAACATTTTATTTGATAGTGCCCTTGAAGAGGAATGACATCTGAGGAATCACCGAGATATGCTGTCTTAGAGAGTGAAGACCCATCTCTAAAGCATTATTGCCGCCAATGGTGTAAGTAGAGCCTAGTTATGGTTCGATGATCCTAAAGATGGCCTGAATTATAGAAGATTTCCCAGATCCTGTTCTACCAACAATTCCTATTTTTTCTCCAGACTTGGCTTTAAAATTGATGCCATTTATCACCAACGGAAGATCCTCCTTGTACCTTGCGGATAAATTTGCAAATTAAATGCAAGGATTTTAAGGCCATATTTTGTGCAAATCTTTATCTTTACTTGCAGCTTCCACTTCTTCCCTCAGTCCAATTTGATTGTCGTAGTCAGCTCTTAACGCCTTTTCTGATGGCAAGTTAATGATTTGAAATGCTCTTTCACTACTAAGCATAAGACTCTAAACTTGGATGGTTTGTCTCAAAGACCATTGAAGAAGTTCGCTAAACTGTATTAAAAATATAACTGTCACTCCGTAGAGTCCACTGTTGATCGGGGAAGACTGTTGTATACCAACTGTCATGCCAATAGCCATGAGTGCAAATCCACCTAATAAAAAAATGTAAACGCCAAATCCACGTGCAACGATATCAAAAGCTATTGCAGCTTTGGTTGAGTTATTAATCAATTTGGTAAATTTACTGATTAAATGTTTCCTGCGACCATATATTCTAATCTGTACCAATCCATTGAGGGTCTCACTATAAAAATGAAATATAGGGCTTTTATTTTTTAGGTCCTTCTGTTTGCAGTGAATAATTGCAGGGCGTGCATAGGAAAAAAACAAGGAAATGCAAATGACGATTACAATTGTAGCAGGAATGAAAAAGACGTCTATTTGGCATATATTGATCAAAGCAACGAGGGATAAGGCTGGTCCTTCGAACATATCAATCATACATGTTGAAAGAGAGTTGTCTAAGACGCTAAGATCATTAGAGAATTTATTTATGAGGATTCCAGAAGGAGTGATGTCAAAAAACTAGCTCGGGCTGCGGACAATTCCATTGATCATTTTCTAATGAATTTATTGGTTTGCCATCAGAATTGAAATATTTAGAAAGTAGTATTTAAGGGCCAATATTAAAAAATAAGAACCCATCAGCAATCCAAGAATACCCCAGTACAATTAGAAATCTTGATTAAAAGGATTGGATGCTCCTGTTTATACTGAAATATACATCGCTAGAAAACGGAAGTAAGTAGCTGTGATTCCTTAGCTCAGTAAAAACAAAAACATTGTTATGGGCACGAGAACATAGTTGGTTTTACTGGAGAAAAAGAACGCTGTATAGGTACCAAAGGTCACTGTTGCGTTCTTTTCCATAAAGTGAGATACAAACTTTTAAGGCTTTTACTGGCAAACACTTGCTGATCTTCCACTTTTTATGCTCTCTAGCAGTAGTAATCGCTCTTCCTCGAGAAGCTATTCAGCTATCTTCTGTTCAGTTTCGTTCTACTCCTCTTTTTTGAAGATATTTCTCATTTACTCAAGCTATTTCCCGAGCTAATAAGGAGTACCTTTGATTTTGACTGCCCCATCTTCCAAGATGATGACTTCATCGCAGTCATAGAGGAAACTGATCTGATGAGTGACTAAAATGACTGTTTTTGTCTTACTTAAAACTTGAAGACATCTTTCGTTTATCCTTTTGCCCACTTTGGCGTCAACAGCAGAAATAGGATCATCAAAGATATATATGTCTGATTAAGCATATAAAGCTCTAGCTAAAGCTAAACGAGCCTTCTGTCCTCCTGACAAAGTGATTCCCTTCTCTCCGACTAATGTTTAATCTCCTAACTCCAAGATTTAAAAATCAGACTCAAGACAAGACACATGGACCACGTGGTTATAGAGAACTTCTTCGTACTATTTGCCGAACAGAATGTTTTTCCGAATTGTCATTGAGAATATAATAGGTTCCTGCTCTACATATGAGATTGAGCCTCCTACAGATAGAGTTCCTGAGTAATAGGGAATTTCCTTTAATATGGCACCCAATAAGCCACTCTTTCCAGATCCAACCTTTCCTGCGATACCGTAATAGGTCGAATTTCTAAAGAATAGATTGATGTTTTTTAAAGATGGCACAGAAAAATCTTTTTTCCAATATCCGTTAAAGTTTTCAAAGATAATTTATCCGTTTTTAATAATTTTATTTTATTTCGTGTTTTGCGGAGTATTTTTGGTCTGTTATCTGCAAATTTAAAGAGGGCTTTCTAATTAAAAGATATTGTGAGTTTCCATCATATTTTATTCAGTAATTGATTTTATCTCAGATATTTTTTTAGTTGTTTATTTATCTTCTTTATCTTCAGGTTTATTGATAGGTAGGAACGTTTTGGGGTCTATTTCAATCATAGATAAGTTCTCTATGTTGAAAATACTGGCAAATCGCGCAAATACTACTTTCACCTCATAGTAAAAGCCAAGACCAGAAACAAATGTGAAGATGGCGAGCTTGAAATTAATAATAATATCTGAGGTAGAAAATATCTTAGAAAGCGTCAGATCAGTTTAGGCATAATGGGCGGCCACAAACATCACCAAAGAGGCCCAAAAACCAATAGAGTTACCAATGGCTCGTTAAAAACTGCGACCAATACTCAACTTTTTATAATTTATAATTTATTTTTCCCTTAAAGTTTGAATGATTCTGCGAAAGGCGATTTCCCAACCATAAAGTTTAATGTATTTGATTCCCTCAATAACTTATGTGGTCATTTGTATTCTCCTATCCTTATATATGTTGATCTTTTGAATAATTGATCCGTTTCTTTTTGATATTGCATTTGAGATCGGAATTATAAGACCCACCATCACGATGCCTAACACTCCTGGCCATCCCAATCTAATGATCAAAAGAATGGTGCATCCAATCATAATAATTGGAAAAATAAATGCATTTAAAAATAATCCCAGCCGCTGTTCAATAACTCCAAAGTCACTGGCTAATAGATTAGTAATCTTGCCCAACTCCGAAGTTTTTATCCCATAGTTGGTCATCTTTGATAATTTTGCATATAGGAGCATTGCGAGAGCAGCTTTTATCTTTGAGGAGAGTGTGTAAGCGTCTGTAAATGCCACCCGTTTAAAAAGATTACTAAAATACCAAAGAATCATTTAAATTGCACAGTAAATATATGCTATCGTATAATTTCCATCAGACACTGCGTTGAACAGATAGAAAACTAGGATTGAAAAACCAAAGCGGGTAAGAGCATCGAGAAGAAAGAAAGAAATTGATGTTAAAAAATCAGTCTTGAAAGTCATTATCAATAGACTGAAGATATCATCCGAATCTAGGGGCTAATTTTGGGTTTTCTTTTCTTTGATTTTCAAAAAATTCTATGCTATTAATTTACCCAAATAAATCGAACTATCAATTTACTTAATAGGTTTCAATTGTTAATCTTATATTTCCTATTGGCCAACCTCTTCATTGATTTTAAGTTGGTTCTTGATAAATAAGAGATAACTTAGGGCTTGTGAGAGCACCAATCTTCGAGAGAGTATATTGAAACCCGACTCGTAGTTGTCCGCATACTCAGAAGAATCCTGTTACAAAGAGGTAAAGTCTTTGTCTATAAAACTCATCAGATAAATTACTATATCAATTATATTAAATAGCAATTAGTTAGTTTGAGCAAAATTAAAATAATCCTTGACAATATATATTTGATCTCTTTTCATGTTTTATGCATTCATCAACCATAAATTTACATCTACGAAAAAATTAGGGAAAGCAGTGCCGGTGGCTCTTCTTTGTTGGTAGGTTTTGGCAACAAAGGTTTATTTTCTAAGCAAATTGTTCTATCGAGATATAGATAGATAGACTCAGTTGGCTTCATACCCATGTACTATTTCAAGTTTGCTTTTAGAAGAGTTGTCGATACCTTGTATTTGTCACCCATCAAGATAAAGCAGAGTACACGTTCTGGTTATTTCCACTTCTGAGCAACCACTGCCCCATTCGACTTCGCAAAAAGATACTTTAATGAAGCAACATCCTGCACCTTAAATCTGATGAGTTGGTTTAAATCCTTCATTCTGGCAATTAGTTTGTTGATAGATGGACTGAGTGAGCAGCAACTTACTTCAGATCGGGCGATTACTAGAAAGCAGAAGAAAAGCCAGCACAGTAGACCAGCATTTTAGTGGGATCCAATTGTTCGATGCTACTTATTTGTTAATTTCCCATTATTATGATATATTATGCCTCTTGAACAATGAACGACTATATTACATACTCTTGACTATAAAAATAGATATTTCATTATTTTTTAATGGGATTTCTGCATGTAGAATTCATTTTTAATTCCTAAACTTTTTTTTTTTTTTTGACTCTTCGTTCAAGATACCTTTAGCGAAGCAATAAATTTTAACAATAATTAAAATTCTATCGATAATTCCAAATGACAAAATTATCAGTCGTAAAGTTACAGTTTGCCTCGATTTATGTGTTTATCGGCTGGATGGTCTAAACTAATGTTGTCTGATTTATGAGCTAAAAATTATTAAATATTCGAGTTGATGTAATTTATATAGTTTTTTTGATTCAAGAGCATTTTGAAAATCATGTATAATGATGTGTCACAGTCTTAGCTGCCTGGAGACAACTTTTCCTTGATCTTCCATCCCAATCCTGAATATTTGAAATAAGGAGATTAAGATTTTCTTAAATCAACCAAAGCTCCCTAAACTCTTTGTTAAGTTCAGTCTCAGGACAGCAGGAAGAAAGGAAGGAACTCTGGTGCCAAAATTAAGTCAGATGGACCTCGAAGTTATAATAAATGGACTCTTGAGCAAGAAGAATAGTTTTATTATTATGTAGTTGATTACATGATAAAAAATCCTTATTTTGAAATTTCTTGGGAATCAAGGAAGCAAAATAACTACTACAGCGACATGCAAAAGCATATTGCAAAAGAATCAGGCCAAATCAAGACCATTCCTCAGTGCAAAATCAAAGATAGCAACTTTAGCAAGGCAAATAAAAACACATCAAAAGGATATGATTTGCTCGATAATGCACTGTCCAAGGTAACAAATTAGCCTATTAAGGTCAAAAATATGGTTAAAAGAGGATAAGGCTCTCTCGATAGAATCAAAAGATTCAAAACACTAATTGAGAGTTATGCAGATTTTAAAACAACAATGGGTACTAAAAAACCCTACGAACTTGACATTGACAACCTATTGGAATTCTCATAATCAATTAAAGTTAAGATGACGTTTCTTACTGAGAACCTTCTTTCTCATAAATGATTTATCAATTGAATTCACATTGAAATCTTATTATGAGACATTATTGATTGATAAATGAACAGAGAAGATGAAATATCAGACAAGATGCTTGGATATTAAGAAGAAGCAACTCGCTGATGATATATAAATTGTTAAAGAAGATGTACGCGAAGACTAGCCAAATCTGGTGCCTTCCAAAGAGTAATAATGTTCTATTCATCAATGATCACATTTAAATTTAAGGCATAATATCAAATATTTCTCCTCTCACAAAGATCTAATCTTGCAAATTGGATGTTTGTATAACATTATTAATATAATGTGATCTGCCTTCCCCAATCTTGCTGAAATTAAGCAAAATATATGTAATCACTTCAAAGCAATAAGATAAATGTGCTAAACTTTATATTTTAAATCAATTTTATTATTTTCAATTTTATTATTTTTATATCAGAGTAACAGCTAAAAGATGAGATTTTTTGTCAGTAGGATTATGAATAGACTGTCCTGATATTAGATATCCTATTATTCTACTTTGTAAATATGGTCTATAATTAAATGAGTATCTGTTTTAAATTATTGTAAAACAATGAGCCAGTCTTTCCAATGCGCGCAGCTCGAGTACTCCCTTTCGCTGAGGTACTTCGCGAACTACACAGATCAGTCTTTTAAATAACGACAACGGAATGGACAGTTATCGTTATCGTTGGACCAATATCATTACTTGTGGCATCATTTAATATCGCTGCGCTGGTGGGGCTTAAACCATTGCGCTAACCACCCGCCGACATCTTACTCTTCATCACAATATTCTCCATTCTTAAGTTATTGGTCATTTATATGACCATGAGTAGATATTAACTAACACAGTTTACAATCAGATGTACCCTTTGTAAGAACCCCTCCCCAATAATTTTGGCGCCTTTTGTATGGCTACAGGTTTCATTGACATACTTGCGATGATGTCTAAGGTAGTCTATACCTTGATCTTTTGTCTATACTATATAACAAAAATCCGCAACCCCCTCAAAGGTAGTGTTCTTACTCCTCAGCATGGGTCACCCAGAACAAGTAGATACACTTCCTATGCGCCTTCATCATCATCATAGTCACGTTTATATTTTATCTTACCAACTCCATAGGCATATCCGTCTATGGATACTGCAGTATCAAATTTAGTAATATTTCGGACTGGATAACAGTAGGAATTTAGGTGGGCTATACAGCGATTTTGATCGGTGCTTCTGTTATATTTCTGAAGTATATCGGGATAGTATCTCAATCTAGAGACTCCGCCAGTAGATTCTTTCGCTATTATTGCTGCTTTCTCATTGTTTTCTGTACCAATCAACTCATATTGACTATCAGCCATCTTTTGGTAGCATCAGCCTGTCGAATACAGTTTGATAAAGGACTGTTTAACATCGGTAGGGCAGCAGTTGATGTGTGTTCATCGATTTCGCCAATATTCGTCTTAATCGTAATAATTTCTAACCCTCAGTTCAAAAAGGTAATGATTGTAAAGGTTATCAGAGCAATTTATGGCCAATACAAGACTTGGAAAAGGAAAAGACAGGACAATTGTAGAGATAGTTTTTATGATGAACTCATGACCACCAATAGAAATTCCATACTGATTGAACTTAACAGCTTATCCCCCAACGATCATGGCTATCTTAGCAATTTGAAGGACAAAAACAGAGCCTGTTTTTTATCAACTTTGCTAGGTTGCCTTGCCATTCATCACTTGTAACTAAAAAACTACAGCAGCAGCAAATCTCGCTCTCCATTGCTGCGGACTTCTGCCGTGGAGGAGGACGAGGATCCACTTTTTGCTTGGAATTACACATAGACTTGCATATTTTCACTCAATCACTTTATCGTTGAGCACTATTAAAACATCTTTATCAGAAGGGTTCCGACGGTATCCATCAAATTTATCTCATATGCTCCGAACATACTGCATGAATTCATTGAGATGAATAGAATGGAAGGCTTGGCTGAAGCATTGTCGCCGGCAAATAACGAAAAGGAAATAATTGAGGATTCAAAAGCAAATGGGGAAGGTGGGAGATCAGGCTAATTTTTTTTCTTTAATTACAATAACACACTGATCCTTAAGACCATTAAACTCAATGAGAGGGAAGTATATCTAATGCGACTGGAGGCCTTTCACCAACACTATAAAGATAATCCCAATAGTCTTATTGTTAAAATGTTGACCCTATTCACTGCTCTAAATACTGATACTAACTAAGAGATTAACTTTATTTTGATGGGCAATATACTTCGAAGACTCAGCAAAAGATATGTATTACGGTCATATGATCTAAAAGGATCTTGCCATAATCGTGAAGTGCTAAAAAAAGATTAAATTCCTGATATGTATTTTAAACAGACTCTCAAGGATATTGACTTCTGTCGGCTGGAGGAGAAGATATGGGTGAGTACCGAAGATGCAACTCGATTAAAGCGAATTATCAGTGAAGATTCGAGGTTTCTATGTGGACTGTAGTTGATTGACTATTCGCTGATAGTTATCAAGATTAATATGGAAGCCATTATTGAAGAAAATGAAGGATATCAATAGATGTTGAAGAATCTAGAATACTTCAGAAGCATCCGCGAAAGCGGCGTGGTGTATGTATTCGGGATGATTGATTACTTGTAAACTTGGAACATGCGGAAGAAGGGTGAAAAGTGGTACAAGAGTCTGTTTACAAAATCGTAGTAAATCTCATCACAAGATCCAACGTTCTACTCGTAACGATTTATCCACTTCTGTCAAGACATACTGACTCCTAAATGAGCCCTTTGGATGGCTATTTAACATTTCTACATGTTATTTTTCCACAAATATATTTTGAAGAAGCGCTATTAAGAATAAATTAATCTATAAAATTATAAAATTTGAGGAGATAGAAGCTCAAAGTGTAGAATAGCCGCGATTGTGCTAAAGAAGTATATCTTTGTTACTGTATTAACTGTATAAGCTAGTATAATAATCATTTAAATGAGGGCAGACTCCAGGAGAGGCAAGCCACTCGAATCACAGCTTACTCGGCAAATTGAAAGTAAACTACTAATTACAACCAAATATGTCAACGCTGTTCCAAAAAATATTAGCAAATTCGACAGTCTCAAACATTAATAGTAATTCAACCGATAGTACAATCTCAAATTTATGAGCGATCGTAAGCGCAATAAATCTTTGAATAAAGCTATGAGCACCAGCAAAATCATTAGTCGATAAAGTAAAAAAGAGAAGATCGCAATTTAAGCAAAAAAATTAATATTCGAGGAATAAGACTTTCGCCAGAAGTATTATGACTTGAATGAGTACTACCTTGAACAAAAAAAGAAGTGGGTCGAAGATGCCTAGGCTATGCTTGCCTATAAGGAAACAATTTGTGACTTTTTAGGTAAATCTAATCTCAAATCAACTGAATCATTAAGACGCTTAAAAAATGACAAACTAGCTGAGTCAATTAAAAAGATAGTGTAGGAAAGAAGGCAATGGGATGAAGGGCAGCATATCTTGAAGGAAATCATGAATATTTTGCAGGTAGACAGATGGGAAGATATAGTCCACAATTTACGAACCAGAGTGGACAGGTTCAGAAATCTGGATGAGTGTACTTTCAAGATTATGGAATTATAGTCCATAAACAAAAGGATAGTTACGTAGTTCGATGAGAGGACGGGTAGTATTGCACGAGAGATAGAAGAAAGGGCTCGGAGAGAGAAGGATAAAATGAAGAATTAACTGGAAATTATACAGAATAGGAATAGTATTTTAGAGCAGGAGTTAAACAAGTAAAAACAACAGTTTTTGAAACTAGTCATCGACTTGGAAAAAATCGTTGACCTGGAAAATGATCATTCACCCAAGTGGGAATCGGGGCGATCTGAGGTTTTATAGATTCGGAAGATAATAGTGGGGCTGAACAGCAAGCTGCAAGATATTGAGATCTAAGCGGAGGAGAACATGATCCGTCTGCTCAATTCTAACAAGGACATGTTGAAACTGTAAAGGCTGATGAATTAATTGAAAGACGATATGAATCTGCAGATTTATGAGGCTTAGCAGAAAAATTAAAAGTATATGCTGGAGATCGATCAAATGAATCAATAAATTGGGAAGTTATAAATTTAGGTTGATTTGCATAAAGGAGAAGTGACGAAGTTGCAAAATTAGAGGGAGAGACGAAATGGAGAAATATAGGACGAACACCAACTATTATCATCAAGCCTAGGATTGAATGAAGCCAACCCTCCGAAAATTGTCATCAAAGTGCAGGAGAATGTGAGAGAGATTGCTATTTTGAAGGCATAGAGATAGGAACTCAAGTAGACCATTATTGACAAAGGAATTCATCTTTAAGCAATCACAAAGCAATTGGATTAAAGTAATAAGGCCATTGTAGAACTAAAATAAACCACTAAAGCTGCACTCTTCTAGAAGTAATAGTATAAATTTTTATTGAACAACCTACGAGACCAAGTAACTGAAATGAAGAAGCAGTTTGTGGACTAAAAAAATAGAATAGTTAAGTAAAAGGACGAGGAGATCATCCACAGTAATAAAGATATCCTCTAGAGTTATGCCAAATTAAGCGATGAGCATCATGAATTAAACACCCAATTAATGGTCATTAAAACATCTTATGAGGAGAATAAAGTTGATCTTGCTTGTTATAAGAAACAAAATGAAAATCAATAGAAACTAATTGCAGAAAGAGAGCAAGAGCTGTCGAAGGCGAAGGAAGAATGCGAGCGTTACTGCAAGTATATGGGGGAAATATAATCTCAATTTAAGGAAGTAGTTGATATGTCTGAGGTAACCTCAAAAAAAATGACAACTATGGAACAATAGCAAAACGAAAGCAACACTACTATAAAACACCTGAAAACTAAAAATACAGAATTGGAAAAGAACAATAACTAACTTATCCAGAAATCTAATGAGCTGCGAATGCAAGTCACAAAATTTACAGTGGATATAAAAGAATTGAGAGATTAACGCTGCAAACTTGAAACCACTGTGGTTGAGCTACGATTAGAAGTCATCGAAAAGCAGAGTGAGAGGACTAAAGTGGACGAAGAATTGAAAAAATTAGCAAAGGAAAGCAAATCCTATAAACTGGCCAACTAAAAATTAATTGGCGAAATTAACTCAGTTACAAGGAAGCTTATTAACTATAAATCAGATTGGAAGAAAAAAATCGTTAGTAAATTAAATCAATGCAAATAGACCTGCCATCGTGTTCGGCAAGAGCAGCTCATCATTAAAAAAGTGGTCCGTGAACAAATTTAAGATATGGCGACTCTGATCAGCGGGAGGATAGATTAAATATCATCCATGATAGTAATTAATAGTATTCAATCACATTACCAAAGTGAAGAGGAGGAAGCAACAGTATAAAAAGAAGAAATAAAAAAGATATAATTGTGCGAGGTTGGAGTATCGTGCAATTTAGGCCTGAATAAATAGATGCTGAAGACAAAATTGTAAAATATACTCTTTCAAATCAAATAGCTTGCACAGTATAAATTAAAATTGCAAACATTGGTGACTGATCAAAGATAGACCTCTTACCAAAATGATCTCCTCATGAATTCTTTTCACGTATTTATAAGTTCACAACTTCCTCCCGCGATCAATATCATTCCTGCTGTCGCCTGTTAATAAAGTGAGCCTGGGTAAGATCACTTGGAATAATAATTGGAGGAAGTTGATTCAATCAGCCAATAGAACAACAACAAGGCCATGATATTTGAAGAGAATCTAATAACTCAAAGGGATTAGGAAGGTGAGAATGTCAACTTGATTTTGCAACTTTTAATTGATGAAGATACCGAAATTCCATCACTCCCTTATTGGAGTAAAATCGAAACTAACTTTTTAG
>Ga0302268_1000145_pt1 | contig 44186 bp, 36 predicted proteins | sample III_Bog_E2_1_FD_194554 | JGI IMG/M metagenome (GOLD analysis project Ga0302268, IMG submission 194554) | Peat permafrost microbial communities from Stordalen Mire near Abisko, Sweden - III_Bog_E2_1 | ecosystem: Environmental > Terrestrial > Soil > Wetlands > Peat | place: Sweden: Abisko... | reverse complement strand
TCCTGTAACAGTGCTACAAGGTAAAAATATATGTAGAATTGAGCCTAATGGAGACGTTACGGTTTTAGTTAAGATGGATAAACCCGCTGTTAAGGTTTCACGTAAGACATTTAAGTTGAAGTGATGCAGGTAAAAAGGTTGAGGATATTTGCCTTACTAATTCTACTTTATAAATATAAAATCAACAAAAACTTTTAACCATATTAGAACACAACAGAAAAATACAAAATACATCACCACACATATGGCACATCCCGAGAATCGGGAGTACACAATAGAAGTACACAATAGAAAAATACAAAAATATCACCACACATAGGACACAATAGAAGAACACAATAGATACTAAATACATAACCATAGGCACATATGGCACATCCCGAGAATCGGGAGAACACAATAGAAAACAAAATACTTAACCACAAAAGGATACCAAAACGAATAAAAAAGGACACAATAGTTAAATACCTAACGATATTTTTAAGAATTTAAGCTAAACAAAATTAGTAAATGCAGTCATTCTATTGTGACTATCGCAGATTCCAATTTCGGAATTATGTCTCACGATAATCGGAATGTGCCATATATGGTTGATTTTATAATCAGGTAAAGTAGAAGTAATTAAAATCGATTTGGTTGAATAACATATTTAATCCAATTAATCACATGAGACATTTAACAATATACGTAAACGAAAAAGAATATAACCATTTTTTAGAACTAGCTAAAAATCTTAGTTATGTCAAAAAAATAGAAACAGACGAAGAGCCAATTAAGGAGGAAATTGTAAGCAACTTAAAAGCCGGATTAAAAGAAGTACAACTTTTTAAGAAAGGCATATTGAAAACCACATCAGGTAAAGAGTTCCTGAATGAGTTACAACATTAACGTTACCGATAACTTTAAGAAAGAAGCAAAAAAACTGATAAAAAAATATGCTTCACTTAAAACCGAACTAGCATTACTCTTTGATGAATTGCAGGAAAATCCAACTTTAGGTACTCCGCTTGGGAATGATGTTTACAAAATTCGCATTGCAATTACTTCAAAAGGTAAAGGAAAAAGAGCTGGAGCAAGAGTTATGTCATTTGTAAAAGTAACGGATACTACGGTTTTACTTTTTACTATTTATAGCAAAGGTACTAAGGATAATATCTCAGATAAAGAAATTGAAGAGCTAATCAAAAATTTCAAGTGAAATTTTTCTAAGAGTTTAAGATTATTTAAAGAAACATTTATAGTTTATAGTTTATAGTCGCACTCTCACTTAGTGTGGAAGAGGATTGTAGGATGAATAAGAAATAGAAGTGAGAGGGGGATAGCTGATGAATTTAGGCGTCATAGCATGAAAGAAACGTTTTAAACGCTTACTGAGCTCAGTCGAAATAAATGCCGGGAATATAAATTAAATCGTAATTCATGGAAAATCATGAAAGTGTTATTTTAATTATATTGAAATTATAATTTTTGATAAATAGAATTATCTTTGTAGCTATAATTAAAAAGTTTAATCCGACCAATCTATATAATTGATTAATGACAAAAAACGAACTAATTACTCAACTGAAAATCTCATTGCAACATTTAAATGTTAGCAAAGTAATATTATTTGGTTCTTATGCAAAAGGAACACAGACGATAGATAGTGATGTTGATTTATTGGTGGTCACTAACGATAACTTTTTTCCTGAATCATTTGCACAAAAAATGGAAATAAAGCTTGAAATTGCCTCAGCTCTCTATTCAATTAGAAAACATACAGATATTGATCTGATTGTGCATACAAAGCCAATGTATGAAAAGTTCATTGAATTGAATAGTGGCTTTAAAAAAGAAATTCTAACCACAGGCACTATTATTTATGAAGCAAGCAACTAACGATTGGTTTTCAGCTGCTAAAGATGATCTACTTGCTGCTGAAACACTCGCAAGCGATTCAAGGCTCACACATCTCGCAGCTTTTCATTGTCAGCAATGTTTGGAGAAGAGCATTAAAGCCATTATTGAAGAAAACTAAAAAACCTGCAATTAAATCACACGACTTGTTTCGACTCCAATTTGCTGCAAGTATTCAGCTATCAGAAAATGAATTAAACCTGTTAGGCATAATTAATGAAGTCTATATTGATGGACGTTATCCCGGTGATTTAGGACTTCTACCACAGGGAAAACCAACAATATCCGAAATTAAAACTTTTATTGATTTTTGTAATGAAATTTACACACGGTTGAAGCAACAAGTTGAGAAGATTTAATTAGACGCAAGCCAGGGATAGAACCCATAGCCCTTAAAAGGTGAATAGTGAGGACTTCACCGGGAGTGAAACTCTCACTAGTACTTAGTCGCACTACCACTGTTGTAGAAGAGGATTGTAGAATGTGTATAGTCCTGAAATTGGTTTACAGAAAAGTAATCAAAATTAAGGTGGATACAATTTGAGAAAAAGAGATTTTTTCGCAAAAAGAAAATCAATATAAAGAAATATTATGCAAACTTTAGTATTAAAAAGTGATTCGGCTGTAGATATCAAACTTGTTGCCGGAATTGCAAAAAAAATGGGTATAAAAGCCAAAATACTTACTGAAGAAGAAAAAGAAGATTTTGGTATGTTAAGCGCAATAAAAAAAGAACGAACCGGTCATCATATTGATAGTGAAGATTTTGTTAAAATGCTTAAGAAATGAAACTCCTGATTGACAGGTCTATAGTTTATAGTTTATAGTTTATAGTTCAATGTCGTTTAGTTAAGGTTTTGGACTGAATTTATACTTTGTAAAACATAGTAATAATATGAAGAAAGGAAAAAAACATATAACCACAAAAGTCACAAAAGAACACAAAAACAATAAACACTTAACCACACAATTGAAGAATACAATAGATTTAACCCTACGAGTTTTTTTTCATTTTTTTCATTTACAAATCAATGTCGGTTAGATAAGGATTAGTTTTAAATAGTTGATAAATAGTTCTTTGAAAGTATTGTAGTCTAAATTATATTTATTATCTTTATAGGGTATAAGGGGGGTAACTCTAAGTCTGTAACCAAAGTAGATAAGCGTGTAGAATTAACTAAAAATATAATATATGAACTTGACAATAAAGAGTTTACGAGCCGTTCAAAAGATGGCCTTATTGGGGTATTTACTCGTACTAGAAAGCTGCCAATCAAACACTTAATTGTACTTATCATGTCCTCTTGCAGTTCAATTCAACGTGATCTTGATCGCTTTTTCAAAAGTATGAATAAGAGCGATTTTTCTATTAGGGAAGTTACAAAAGGAGCATTTACTCAAGCGCGAGCCAAGTTGAACCCTTGGGCATTTCAACGTTTAAATGAAGTTGCGATCACCACATTCTACGAACAGAATGAAATTTATACCTGGAATGAAATGAGGACTTTAAGTGTTGATGGTTCTCGTTTAGTTTTACCTAATCACAAAAGTGTAAAAGAAGAATTTGGTGTTTATAAATTTGGACCAAAAGCAGATAGTGAAAGGTCGATGGCATTATGTTCTATTCTTTATGATGTTTTGAATCTTGTTAGTCTTGATGCACAAATAGCACCTTACGCGGCTAGTGAAAGAGACTTGCTTTATAAGCATTTAGACAAAGTAAAACCCAATGATTTACTTTTAATGGATCGTGGTTATCCTAGTCTTTTCTTATTTTTTCTACTTAAAGCAAAAGGAATTGAATTCTGTATGAGAATGAAAGATGATTGGTGGTTGGATGTAAATGATTTTTTTAAGAGTGGTGAAAAAGAGCGGATTGTAACATTTAGATTACCAAAAAAAGATAAGAAAAAGTTAGAAGACTATCCCGAATGGCAAGATAAAGAAATAACTTGTCGACTACTAAGGATTACTCTTGAAAATGGTGAATGCGAAATTCTGTGCACTTCATTGACAGATATGGAGAAATATCTTCATGAAGAATTTGCTGAATTATATCACTATAGGTGGAATGAAGAAGAGGCTTTTAAGTTGTTGAAATGCAGAATTGAAGTAGAGAGTTTTTCTGGCAAAACAGCCAAAGCAGTAAAACAAGATTTTTATGCAAAATTCTTTCTATTAACACTTTGTGCAGCGTATGCCCATCCAATCGAAGAGAAAGTTCGAGAGGAATATAAGGCTGATGAAAGCCGAAAGCATGATCAGAAAATAAATAGGACAAATTCAATCGCAATGACAAAAGATATTCTGATTGCAATGTTTTTCCGAAAAAAATATAGAAAGGCATTAGAGGCGTTCGATAATAATGTTTCAAGAACAAGAGAAGTTATCAGACCAGATAGACATGAAAAAAGAAATCATCGACCAAAGAAACCTTACTCTATGAATTATAAAAAGTTATAGTTTTAGGCTTAACTAAACGACATTGTATTATAAAAAGTAAATACTGTAAACATTAAAAAGATAAACATTTCAATTGCAAATATAGTTTTTTTTAATTTAGTCAACTGTTTCTCAAACCATTTTTATTGATATAACGTAGAAGGATAAAAATTAAGTAATTGGAACAATTAAATGTCTCATTTTAAATTCAAAAGAATGGAACGCGGATAAACGCAGATATAGCGGATTAAATACGGATTTTAATTCCGATACATCGGAATGATGATAAGATCTATGTCTTTATCATTCACACTTGTATGAATAAAATCCTCCCGATAGCTATCGGGATTAAAAATCCGTTATAAGATATTAATCAGATTTGATCCGCTGAATTCGTGAAATTTCCGACAAGTCGGAATGTTCCATCCGCGTTCTATTCTTTAATAAAAAGGACATTATATTCTTTCTAGTACTTATGTGGTAAAGCATTTTGTTTTTTTTTGTTTTTTCCTGTTTTCTCCTATTTCCCCTATTGTTACTTTTGTTTTTTAGCTTTTTGTGTTTTTTCTATTGTGTTTTTCTATTGTGTTCTATGTGTGGTTATGTGTTTTGTTTCCTATTGTATTCTCTATAAGTATAAAAATAAAACAAAGGCTGTTCCGATTCGAAACAGCCTTTGATATTAATATAGAATGAACTAATTATTTTGCTGGATCTAATCCCTCAACGCAGCCTGTGCAGCAGCCAGACGGGCAATAGGTACCCTGAATGGCGAGCAACTGACATAATTCAATCCCACGCGATGACAGAACTCTACTGATGAAGGTTCACCTCCATGTTCGCCGCAAATACCTACTTTCAGATTCGGATTCACTGACCGCCCTTTTTCTGTAGCCATTTGAACCAACTGTCCGACACCATTCTGGTCAAGCACCTGGAACGGGTCTGCCTGTAATATCTTCTTTTCAAGATATGTTGGCAGGAATGAAGCTATATCGTCGCGCGAATAACCAAAAGTCATTTGAGTCAGGTCATTGGTTCCGAAAGAGAAAAATTCAGCTGTTGCAGCAATGCGGTCGGCAGTTAATGCAGCACGTGGAATTTCAATCATTGTTCCTACTTTGAAATCAATGCTGTCACCTACTTCTTCGAACAATTTCGCTGCTGTACTGCGAATGATTTCATCCTGTTCGTTAAACTCATATTTAATACCTACCAATGGTACCATAATTTCAGGTAACACTTTAATCCCTTTTTCTTTAAGTTTCAACGCTGCACCCAGAATAGCACGGGTTTGCATTTCAGTGATTTCAGGATACGTAATTCCCAACCGGCAACCACGGTGACCTAACATTGGGTTTTGTTCGTGGAGAGAATCAACACGTTGTTTGATGACTTTTAATGATACGCCCATAGCTTCTGCCATTTCGCGTTGTCCTTTTTCATCGTGGGGAACAAATTCATGCAACGGTGGATCGAGCAACCTGATAGTTACCGGGCATCCTGCCATAACTTCGAATATGCCTTCAAAGTCAGTTTCCTGGTAAGGAAGAATCTTTGCAAGGGCAATGCGTCGACCTGTTTCATCAACAGCTAAAATCATTTCGCGCATGGCTTTAATTTTTTCACCTTCGAAGAACATGTGTTCTGTGCGGCAAAGTCCGATTCCGGTAGCTCCGAATTTGCGGGCAATTTGTGCATCATGTGGAGTGTCGGCATTGGTACGTACCGTCAACCGGGTATGTTTGTCAGCCAAAGTCATCAGTTCGGCAAAGTCATCATCCAACTCTGCTTCGGAAGTTCCGACCTGACCTAAGTAAATATCGCCGGTTGAACCGTTCAGTGAAATATAATCGCCTTCTTTCAATGTAAGGCCATCCACTTCAATCGTTTTAGCTGTATAATCAATTTTCAACATTCCGGCTCCGGAAACACAACATTTTCCCATTCCTCGAGCCACAACAGCAGCGTGCGATGTCATTCCGCCACGTGCAGTCAGGATTCCCTGTGCAGCTGCCATTCCGGCTAAATCTTCAGGGGAAGTTTCAACACGGACCATGATCACTCTTTCACCACTTGCAGCCCATTCGGCAGCATCATCTGCATTGAATACAATTCTGCCCGAAGCAGCCCCCGGGGAGGCGGCTAACCCTTTAGCAATCAGTTTCGCTTCTTTAATGGCTGTTTTGTCGAAAATAGGGTGAAGCAATTCATCTAAACGGTTTGGATCAATACGAAGGATAGCCGATTTTTCGTCAATCATACCCTGATGGAACATATCAATGGCAATTTTTACCATCGCAGCTCCGGTACGTTTCCCGTTACGTGTTTGTAAAAACCACAATTTACCTTCCTGTACGGTAAATTCCATGTCCTGCATATCTTTATAATGATGCTCAAGTTTTGATTGAATTGCGTCCAGTTCATGATAGATGGATGGCATGGCTTCTTCCATGGAAGGATATTTTGCAACCCTGTCGGCTTCACTCACGCCTGCAAGTTTTGCCCAACGTTTAGAACCTTCACAGGTAATCTGTTGTGGAGTACGAATCCCAGCAACAACATCTTCACCCTGGGCGTTAATCAGGTACTCACCGATAAATAGGTCTTCGCCTGTAGCAGCGTCGCGTGAAAAACACACACCGGTTGCCGAAGTATCTCCCATATTACCGAATACCATTGACTGAACACTGACGGCTGTACCCCATTCTGAAGGAATTCCTTCCATTTTACGGTAAAGGATGGCACGGTCGTTCATCCACGAATCGAATACCGAGCAGATAGCTCCCCAAAGTTGTTCATAGGCTGAATCGGGAAATTTATGCCCTGTTTGTTTTAAAACGGCAGCTTTAAATTTGGAGACCATTTTTTTTAAATCATCAACTGAAAGTTGATTATCCAGTTCAACTCCTTTTTCTTTTTTTAATTGTGCAATTATCTCTTCAAAAGGATCAATGTCGTTTTTATTCGCAGGCTTCAGTCCTAACACAACATCACCATACATTTGAACAAACCGACGGTAAGAATCCCATGCAAAACGGGCATTCCCTGTTTTACGGGTCATTCCTTCAACGACAGCATCATTCAGGCCAAGGTTTAAGATTGTATCCATCATCCCCGGCATGGATGCACGGGCACCCGAACGAACTGAAACCAACAAAGGATTTTCTATGTCCCCGAATTTGGAGTTCATCAATTTTTCCAACCCTTCAATTGCTTTTTCAACTTCAATTTTTAAAAGATCAACAACTTTATCTTTTCCCAGAGTATAGTACTCATTACAAACATCGGTTGTTATGGTAAATCCTGGAGGAACGGGTACACCGATCAAATTCATTTCAGCGAGATTTGCTCCTTTTCCACCGAGCAAATTTTTCATGTCGGCTTTACCTTCGGCTTGTCCATTGCCAAAAGTATAGACTCTTTTAGGGTTACTCATTTTAATAATCAGATTTAATTTATAGATTGTGATTCTAAGTTATTTATAGGGCAAAGATAGTTTTTTTTGTGAATATATAAAATGAAAGTGTAAAAAAAGATGATTATAATACTTGAGAAATGATTTACACAGATTAAGAAAATGATTTACACAGATTATTGATACGAATTAATCGAATTAAATACGAATTAAACGAATTAAGAAAAAGATTGTCCACAGATTTCACAGATTTACACAGATTATATTTCAAAGAAATTTAAATGAATAAGATGTAAAATCATTCTGCCTTCTTAAATGGTAAATGAATAAATTGTAAATCAAAATTGTGTTCTTCTATTGCGTGGTTATGTATTAAATTGTAAATTGTAAATGAATATTGTGTTCTTCTATTGTGCCCTATTGTGCCAATTGTGGTTATCTTGTCTTAAATGGTAAATGGTATATGAATAAATGGTAAATAAATTTGCTGTGTACCTGAAATAATGTCGTGTTTTCCAAATAAATAGGATTAATGTATGACATAGTTGCAGGTTTATAAAACTGGTCGGGAATTTGTTAAACTTAATAAAGTCGAATGTTTCAGATTTCAATTAAATTAGAATTAAACGACTTAAAACTATAATCATGAATTTCAATAATTTTACCATCAAATCGCAGGATGTCGTTCAACAGGCAATTGACTTGGTTCAAACGAACGGTCAACAAGTGGTTGAAACGCCGCATTTATTCAAGGCGTTGATTACTAAAGGAGATGATATCACAAAGTTTTTATTCGGAAAACTGGGAGTTAATTTACCCACTTTGGAGGCAATTGCAGATAAAATGATTGTCAGCTTTCCGCGTGTTTCGGGTGGTGAACCTTACCTTAGCAGAGAGACGAATGCCGTGCTGCAAAAAGCAACAGCACTTTCGTCGAAAGCCGGCGATCAGTTTGTATCCCTTGAATATATACTGTTGGCACTTATTGCTGAGAAAAACTCTTTTTCTAAAGTATTAAAAGATGCAGGTGTCTCTGAAAGTGAATTACAAAAAGCAATTGATGAGTTGCGAAACGGTTCAAAAGTGGACTCTGCTTCAGCTGAAGAAAGTTATAATGCATTGAACAAATATGCTATCAACCTGAATGAACAAGCCCGTGCAGGAAAACTTGACCCGGTAATAGGACGTGATGAAGAAATCCGAAGAGTACTTCAGATTTTAAGCAGGCGTACTAAAAATAATCCAATATTAATTGGTGAACCGGGAGTCGGTAAAACAGCAATTGCCGAAGGTCTGGCACACAGGATTGTGCGGGGTGATGTACCTGAAAACCTTAAATCTAAACAGATATTTTCGTTGGATATGGGTGCATTGATTGCCGGTGCAAAATACAAAGGTGAATTTGAAGAACGATTGAAGGCTGTTGTCAATGAAGTGATCAAAGCGGATGGTGAAGTGATTTTGTTTATTGACGAAATTCATACCCTGATAGGTGCAGGAAAAGGCGAAGGAGCCATGGATGCTGCCAATATTCTGAAACCTGCTCTGGCAAGGGGGGAATTGCGGGCTATCGGTGCCACTACTTTGGATGAGTATCAAAAGTATTTTGAAAAAGATAAAGCTTTGGAACGCAGGTTCCAGATAGTAATGGTGGACGAACCTGATATTCCAAGTTCCATTTCAATATTACGCGGACTGAAAGAACGTTACGAAAATCACCATAAGGTTAGGATACAGGATAATGCCATTATTGCTGCAGTTGAATTATCGAGCCGTTATATTACCAATCGTTTTTTGCCTGATAAAGCCATTGATTTAATGGATGAGGCTGCTGCCAAACTGAGGTTGGAAGTGGATTCCGTTCCAGAAGAACTGGATATAACAGAACGTAATATTAAACAATTAGAGATTGAACGCGAAGCCATAAAACGTGAAAACGATACACGGAAACTGGCGCAGTTGAATGAAGAAATTGCCAATTTAAAGGAAGAAGGAAAAGAAATGCGTGCCAAATGGTCGTCCGAAAAACAACTGATTGACAGCATTCAACAAACAAAAATAGAAATCGAGGATTTAAAATATCAGGCCGATCGTGCAGAACGTGAGGGCGATTATGGTGCTGTAGCCGAAATACGGTATGGAAAAATTAAGGCAGCAGAGGAACGAATCGCTCAATTTCAGACCAAACTGGCTACCATGCAAGGCGGTCACGCACTGATCAAAGAAGAAGTCGACAGCGAAGATATTGCCGATGTAGTAAGTCGCTGGACAGGTATTCCTGTAAAAAAGATGCTCCAAAGCGAAAAAGATAAATTACTTCATTTAGAAGATGAACTGCATAAACGGGTGGTAGGACAGGATGAAGCCATACAGGCAGTATCTGATGCCGTTCGGAGGAGCCGTGCCGGTTTGCAGGATCCGAAACGGCCAATTGGTTCGTTTATATTTTTAGGGACAACAGGAGTCGGTAAAACTGAATTAGCCAAAGCGTTGGCCGAATTCCTGTTTGATGATGAAAATATGATGACCCGTATTGATATGAGTGAATATCAGGAGAAATTCTCGGTTACAAGGCTGATCGGTTCGCCTCCGGGATATGTTGGTTACGAAGAAGGTGGTCAGTTGACGGAAGCTATCAGGCGTAAACCTTATTCGGTCGTATTATTTGATGAAATTGAAAAGGCTCATCCGGATGTGTTCAACGTATTGCTACAAGTGCTGGATGATGGACGATTGACTGATAACAAAGGCCGTTTGGTGAATTTCAAAAATACAATTATCATCATGACTTCGAATATCGGGTCGACATTGATACGTGATAATTTTGAAAATATGACGGATACGAATCAGAAGGAAATCATTGAGAAAACAAAAACCGAGGTGTTTGAATTGCTCAAACAGACTATTCGCCCTGAATTCTTGAACCGTATTGATGAATTAGTAATGTTTGCACCGCTTAACTTATCACAGATAGAGGAAATTGTACGGATGCAAATCAACACATTAAAACGGACCCTGGAACAAAACGGCATCAGGTTGGAACTGACCGAAAAAGCCATACACATGATTGCTGATTTGGGATTTGATCCTCAATTCGGTGCACGTCCTGTAAAACGAGCCATTCAGAAATATGTTCTGAATGATTTATCCAAACAACTTATTTCGGGTAAAGTACATAGCGACCAGACAATTGTGGTGGATACCGATGAAAACGGATTGATATTTAGTGAGAAATAAATTAATGCTCTAACTAAAAAAAAGGAAGTTCATAAAATGAACTTCCTTTTTTTATTCATGAAAAGGCTTTCTCCAATAACTTAAATACAATTTCATAAGGAAATCAATGAATTAGGAAATTGAATTAAAAGATAAATCAAAATGCTCTTCTTATGAATAAACTCCACAACAGATATTATTTCATTACGTTTTGAAAGTTGTTTAGATAATTATAAAAAAATTAAAACATAAACCATATGTTTTGTAAATATGTTATATTTGCAAAATCAAATCTAAAATTAAAAGATATGGATACTATTAAAAAAGGAGGAAAAACTACAACCGACAGGTCTCCATTTAAAAACAGACAAGAATCAAGAGAAACTGTCATGAAGAATGCCTTATCATCAAAAGAAGCTGCTACTGTTTTTTTAAAAAATGCCGGAATTTTAGATAAAAAAGGAAATCTTTCAAAGCATTACAAATGAGTAAACAAACTTTGTATTCTAAACGAGCAAATTTGTTACAACCTGATTCGTTGGACAAATAAACACTTTACAAATACTCTTATTTCACATTCATTCTCTCTCTTATTGTGATGATTAAATGGATTTAGTAATTATACCATTTATCCACCATCTTTCTCATAAACGCGAGACTACCCTTTGCAAGATCTTCGGAATTATACTTCGATGGGCGCCACAAGGATGTCGGACCTACCAGTTCTTTAATTTGGGATGAGAAGTTCTCCAATACTAATGGTCCCTGGTAATTAATCTCTGCTAATCCGCGAAACAGATCGTCCCAATGAACATTGCCTTCGCCCGTCATGCCACGGTCACTTTCTGTTATGTGTACATGTTTTAATCTGTTCCCGGCACTAATAACAGGATCATAAAAATTACGCTCTTCAATATTCATGTGGAATGTATCCAAATGCAGCCCTATATTGTCAGTACCTATATTGTCAATCATTTCCAGTACTTCACCGGCTGCAGTAAAGACATAACTTTCATAGCGGTTAACAGGTTCAGGTGCAATTGTTATATTACGTTCGCGGGCATACGCAGCTACCTCGGTAAATACCTGTTGAACAATGATCCGTTCTTGTTTCGTGCATGGCTGTCCGGTAAATTGTGCAATAGCCGAGTGTAGCACACCTCCAAGGAAATCACCATCCATGTCAGCTACTTTATCAAGTGCAGCTTTTATGATGACAGTCGCTTTTTCTGGATAAAACGGAATGTGGCAATCAGCGGGTAAATTCAGTGTGCAACGTCCGGTTATCTGTTTTTCCTGAAGTTGTTTTTTTACGGTTTTGGAATCGAAATCTAACGATGCAGGCAATATGATTTCCATCATATCAAAACCATATTCCGCAGTTTTCTCTATGGCAAAACGTCCCCCTTCGGCACTCCAGCAGGGGATAAATGATAAAATGGTTGTTCCAAAAGTTGGCATAATTGTATGTTCTTAAATTGTTATCATTATTTGCTATCAAAAATAAGATAAAAATTCAAAAGAATAAATCAAAGTAGATGAGTTTAAGGTTTTGAATAGATAAATTCGCTGACAAAAAGACATTGATATGTAAAGATAAAACAATTATCTTATAACCGGCAAAGATTACAAATCCGATGCACAGGTCTAACCCGATAAGCAAAAGCAACCGACTTAGTATATTTAACATTACGCCTATCTAAAAATCCTTTTCAAAAAAGAATTCTGTTTATTCCGGATTAAACAACATAAAAAAAAGGAAATTCATTTCTGAACTTCCTTTTTTTGTAGCGGGGACGAGAATTGAACTCGTGACCTCCGGGTTATGAATCCGACGCTCTAACCAACTGAGCTATCCCGCCATTCTTTTTTAGCGGTGCAAAGATAGCCTTTTTGGCTTATCTGAACAAGTTTTTGAATGAAAAAATTGAATTTTCTGTTTGTTATTCAATTTTAAACAATGCTATAAGATTGATATTAAAATGTATAACCTATTAAAATTTTGGATTCATTCCCAGGTTATACATGACAAATGACCACATATCGGTTTGAGCATCGATCACTTTACCTATTGGTTTACCTGCTCCATGTCCTGCTTTTGAATCAATACGGATCAAAGTTGGTTTAGTTCCTGCATTGTCAGCCTGCAATGTAGCTGCGAATTTAAATGAATGGGCAGGTACTACACGGTCGTCATGATCACCTGTCATAATAAAGGTGGCAGGATAGTTAGTTCCGGGCTTAATATTATGCAAGGGAGAATAGCCTTTCAGGTATTCGAACATTTCCTTGCTTTCCTGGCTGTTCCCATAATCACTGGTCCACGACCAACCGATAGTGAACTGATTGTAACGTAACATGTCCAGTACGCCCACTTCGGGGACGGCTACGGCGTATAAACCCGGGCGTTGGGTCATACAGGCCCCTACCAGCAATCCTCCGTTTGAACCACCATCAATAGCTAATTTTTTTGAACACGTATACCCTTTTTCAATCAGATACTCTGCTGCCGAAATAAAATCGTCAAACACATTTTGTTTATGCATTTTAGTTCCTGCCAGATGCCAAGCTTCACCATATTCACCTCCTCCACGGAGATTAGCCACAACATAAATTCCACCATTCTCTAAAAAAGGGATACGAACTGTACTAAACGAAGGGTTCAGACTAATATTGAAACCTCCATATCCATATAGCATCAACGGATTCTTACCATCTTTCTTTAGCCCTTTTCTATACATGATTGACATCGGAACTTTAGTCCCATCCTTGCTGGTATAGAATACCTGCTCACTTATATAATCTTGAGGATTGAATGACACTTCTGTTTTACGAAAGACCTCAGATGTATTTTTTGCTGCATCAAACCTGTAAACAGTAGGAGGGAAGGTATAGGAACTAAAGATGTAAAATGCTTCATTATCGTCTTTATCTCCTGAAAAATCGCTTAGCGTACCCAATGCCGGCAATTGAACTTCGTAAAGTTTTTTGCCTGTCAAATCAAAACCAAAAGCATGGTGTGAAGCATCTTCCATATATTCAGCCAATATTTTTCCACCTATAATGGTCGTACTTTCAAGTACATTTTCCGATTCAGGAATGACTTCTTTCCAGTTCTCCCGTGAATAATTTGCCGGATCAACTTCCATCAACCTCTGTTTTGGTGCTTTCCAGTTTGTGAGAATATAGATTTTACCATCCACGTGATCCACAATCGTATAGTCATTTTTGAATCCCGGGGCTAAAAGAAGAAATTTTGAATCGGGGTCGGTTAAATTCTTAAATAATAATTCGTTTCCGGTAGTAGTCTCTGTTTCAGTAATGAAAAGATATTTCTCATCTTCCGTTACAACCGGATAACATTCACGTAGCGGAAAATCTTTATTTTCATAGATCAGTTTATCCTGGTTTTGTAACTGACCTACTGAATGATAATATACTTTTTCATATTCATTTTTATTTGAATATTCTTTACCGGCTTCAGGTGCATCATAGGCGCTGTAATAGAACCCGTCACCCTGCCATGAAATGTCCGATGACTTTGACCAATTAATGTGGTCAGATAAGATTTGTTTACTTGCAACATCCATTACGAAAATCTCGTTCCAGTCGGAACCACTTTTTGAAATTGAATAAGCCATGTATTTCCCGTTTTTCGAGAACGATTGAGTATGCAATGCAACTGTTCCATCTATAGAGAAAGTGTTCGGATCAAGTAGAATTTCAGGATCGGAAGTGATTGATGCCTGATGGTATAAAACGGATTGATTTTGAAGCCCGTTGTTTTTAAAGAAAAAATACTGTCCGTTCTTTTTAAACGGTGCCCCGTATTTAGGATAATTCATCAATGTTGTCAACCTTTTTTTCAATCCGTTGCGGAAAGGAATCCGGTCCAGATAATCGTAGGTGACTTTATTCTGAGCTTTCACCCAGGCTGAAGTTGCTTTTGAAGTATCATTTTCGAGCCAACGGTATGGTTCTTTTACCTTAACGCCAAAATATGTGTCAACCACATTGTCTTTGACTGTTACCGGATAAACAATTTGTGAAAAGGAATAACTTGATGAGATTAGGATCATGCTGATAATAATTGGGATGAGACGTTTCATATTCATGAGCATTTTCAAAAATGTAGTAGACTAAAATAAAAATATTTTTAACTGACTTGCTTTAATCCAAGTTCTTTTGCAATTTCGAGCAGGTAGGCATAGGCCGCATCGTGTTCATTAGGAATAATACCATCCATAATAGCATCTTTTATGCGTGTTTTAATTTCTCCGACAATGGCTGATGCAGGTAAATTGAAAGCATCCATAATTTCCTTTCCTTTGATGGGTGGTTGAAAATTTCTGACACGGTCTTTCTCTTCTATTTCTTTTAGCTTTTGACGAACCAGTTGGAAGTTAGCGCGAAATCTCTTTACTTTTTCAGCATTTTTAGAGGTGATATCTGCCTCACAAAGCATCATCAAATCGTCAATGTCATCACCTGCTTCGAAAAGTAACCGACGGATAGCCGAATCGGTAATTTCTTCTTCACTCAAAACGATAGGTCGCATGTGAAGTGTTACCATTTTCTGGACATACTTCATTTTTTCATTGGTAGGAAGTTTCATCCTGCGAAAAATATCAGGAATAATCTTTTCGCCGATAAAGTTGTGATTATGAAATGTCCAACCTACACGAGTATCAAATTTTTTAGTCAGCGGTTTTCCAATGTCATGCAACAAAGCAGCCCAGCGGAGCCACAAATTGTCGGTATGTTTGCATATATTATCCAATACAACCAAAGTATGATTGAAATTATCCTTATGCCCGATGCCATCTTTTGTTTCCGCACCTTTTAAGGATAAAAGTTCAGGGAAAATAAGTTCAAGCAAACCTGTTTTTTCAAGTAAAATAAAACCAACAGATGGTTTCTTCGACATCATAATTTTATTCAATTCATCGGCAATACGTTCTTTGGAGATAATTTCAATCCTGTCTTTATTCCTGATTATGGCATCAAAAGTATTAGATTCGAGGAAGAAGCCTAGTTGGGCAGAAAACCTGATCCCCCGCATCATTCGCAACGGATCGTCGGAGAAAGTAATATCGGGGTTGAGCGGTGTCCGAATGACAAAGTTTTTAAGATCTTCCAAGCCTCCAAAAGGATCAATTAATTCACCGAAACGGTCCTTATTCAGACACAATGCCAACGCATTTATGGTGAAATCCCTCCTGTTCTGGTCATCTTCCAGTGTTCCATCTTCCACAACCGGATTACGTGAATCACGGTTGTATGATTCTTTACGGGCACCCACAAATTCAACTTCCAGCTCTTTCAACTTTACCTGTGCTGTTCCGAAGTTTTTAAAGACCGTCAGACTGGCATGTTTACCTAACTTCTCGGACACACGTTTTGCGAGTTCAATACCACTTCCAACTACAACCACATCAATATCTTTTGATGGACGTTTCAGAAAGATATCACGGACAAATCCACCAATCACATAACATTCCTGTTGTTGCTCATCAGCCATATTGGAGATTATCTGAAATATCTTTTCTTGTAAGTATTTTTTCATACAGTGAACTTCCTGATTTTGGAACACAAAGGTAAGAGAATAATGTCATCCTGCAAAGAATAACGAATTGAGGTACTTTAGATATCACTCAAAGATGATGCTTTAGTCTTATGATTTCATTTTCAACATGAACATCATATTCAAACAAAAAACTTATTGTGGAAAACAATAAGTCTTTTTTGTAAGGAAAAACCAATAACAAATAGAATTAATTCACTTTTTTTGCTTTCCGTGAACGAATTTTTTTCAATTCGTCTTCGAGATTTTCAATTTCTTTTTCCTGATGGTTAATGGTTTTAAGCAGTTCATTAAGCTCTTCGTTATCAATGGTAGTTGGATATTGTTCATTCACCCGTTCGAGAAAATCTGCCAATACATTCATATAATTCATAAAAGCTTCATAAGGAGAATCGTAGTTTGTTCCATATGCATCTTTATGGCTCATGTAACGAAAATGATCAGAGGATTGAAGTATCAACCAGTCAAGCAAAAGTGGTTTATCGTTACACATTTGAACCCTTTCGCTTACAGCGTACAATTTATTTAAAGCTTCTTGTTGTAAATCATTTCCAGTCCAGGGAGTTAAGTCATTATTATTTCCAACCCAACTTATTGGATATTTTACTGACAATGGTCCGGCAGATTCAAACTTTTTACTAAGTTCGGAAGGTAAACTAAAATTTATCTGTTGCTCCATGGCGTGATAAGGGAGTGCTTTCAGAAAATCAAAAATGCCTGTTTGAACAGATTGAGTTATTCCAAAAACCTCATATCCAAAGCCTATATTTATAACTTTTTCTTCTTCCGGAAAATCTTTAATCCAACTTATAAAATTTTCGGCTGTAAGTGATAAGCTTGAAAATCGGAATGCAATATCGTCACTTAGTTTATGATTTCTGACCAATAATTTTAATTTGGGAATATCAGAATGCGAATAAATATAATTTGGACTTTTCCAACCTAAAATATGTTTAGCTTCGTCTATCATTATGGTTTTATAACCCATTTTGGAAACTAATTCACCAATTTTATCCGAGTAGATTAACTCTGTATTGAAAAATGCAGTAGGCTTTTTCCCAAATAAAGCTTCAATTTTATTGGCATGCATTTTTACTTGTCTTTCAAATTCACTTGCATCAAAAATTGAGGCCAATGAATGTGCATAAGGTTCTACTAAGAACTCAACGTTGCCTGTTTTAGCCAATTCTTTAAAACTATCAATAACTTCCGGAGCATATTGCTCCAATTGTTCCATTGCAACGCCCGAAATAGTAAAAGCACATCGAAAATTGCCGTTAGAACTTCGTATCATTTCTAAAATAGTACGGTTGGCAGTCAAATAAGATTGTTCCACCATATTGCGAATTCTATCTCCTGTTTGAAAATCATCATAATAATAATGATCAGTACCAATTTCAAAAAAACGATACCGTTTTAAGCGAAATGGAAGATGAATTTGGAAATAAAAACAAATGTTTTTCATATATTTTATAATGTTATGTGTTTCAAATTATCAGTTACAGGTATGAAAAGAGTTGTTGATTGCAAATTAATTACATAACGCTTTCATAAATTTTCCGCACTTTTAATCCCGCATCTGACCAGCGAATGTTATTCACCTCTTCTAAACCAAGTTCTCGAAGGCTTTTATACATAGCAGGATTCTTTACGATGGCATATATAGCATCTGCCATAGCATCAATATCCCAATAATCAGTTTTAATAGTATGAGTCAGAATTTCAGCGCAACCTGATTGCTTGGAAATAATAGTTGGCGTACCTACTTGCATAGCTTCCAAAGGAGAAATTCCAAAAGGTTCTGAAACTGAAGGCATAATATAAACATCACTTAAAGCCAACATTTCATGCACCTGTCTGCCTTTTAGAAATCCAGTGAAATGAAATCGGTCGGCAATACCTCTTTTGGCAGTTAAATCAATTATAGCATTCATCATATCGCCACTTCCGGCCATAACAAATCGAACATCTTTAGTTTTTTGCAAAACACGGTAAGCTGCTTCAACAAAATATTCAGGGCCTTTTTGCATCGTTATACGACCCAGAAAAGTAACAATCTTTTCTTTTCGGGGTGTCTTTTTAAATAAATCGATATCTTCGAGCGGATCAACCGCATTGTGAACTGTAGTTACTTTATGAGGATCCTGAAAATATTTTTCAATTACTATTTTACGGGTTAAATCACTGACTGTAATAATATGATCAGCAGCATCCATCCCACGCTTTTCAATTCCATATACAACAGGATTTACTTTTCCCCTGCTTCTGTCAAAATCAGTTGCGTGTACATGAATAACAAGTGGTTTTCCAGATATCTGTTTTGCAAAAACGCCTGCAGGGTAAGTTAGCCAATCGTGTGAATGGATGATGTCGAAATCCAGTTGGTGGGCCAAAACACTTGCTACTGCTTCGTAATTTGATATTTCCTCGATTAAATTATCAGGATAGCGACCAGAAAAATCAATACACCCTAAATCATTTGTATAAATTCGGGTAAAGTCATATTTTATTCCATTGCGTAGCCAAAAATATTCATCTGGATGCATTTGCGTACCAATACGCTCATTGACATAATTCCATTCATTTTCCTTCCAAACGACAGGTACATTGCATGCGCCCACAATCTTGAGAAAACTCTGGTCTTCATCACCATGAGTCTTGGGAATCACAAATGTTATTTCCATATCTTTTTGTAATGCCATTCCTTTTGTCAATCCATAACTGGCAGTCCCTAATCCTCCTAAAATATGAGGTGGAAATTCCCATCCAAACATAAGTGCCTTCATGTTTATTCGTTTTCGTATTTTTTCAATATATCCAATACTCTCAATACCTCAGCTACACTCATTGCAAATGACATACCTCCGTGACCTTTATAGGGTGGGTTACCATCAAATAATTCAGGAAGTGTACCAATACATAGTTCTGTCATTTCAGCTTCAATACCAATCAACATCCTTTCTAAAAAAGATTTCCCGCTTTGTTTGTAAATGCGTAGATATGCCGTTGCAAAAGCACCAAATGTACAAGGCCAAACCGGTCCGTTAAAATAGTTTCTGTCACGTTCTAATTGCCCTCCTACATAATTTGGTCTGTAAGATCCACTTTTAGGGCTTAATGAGCGTAACCCTTTGGGAGTAAGTAATTCTTTTGTTGTAATATCCAGAACAGATTTTTGTTGATGTATGCTCAATGGAGAAAATGGTAAACTTACAGCAAAAATCATATTTGGACGCACTTCCAGGTCGTTGTAATTACCATCTACAAAATCATATAAATAAGTGCCATTCCAGAACGTTTTTACAAATGAATCGCGGGCAATTTCTGCCTGATAATCCAATAAGTCAGCAGCATGTTCATTTCCTTTTTCTCTTGTTAATACCGATGTGAATTTTAAAGCGTTACACCAAAGTGCATTTATTTCAACTACATATCCGGTACGAGGTGTTATTGGTTTACCATTTTCAATTGCATTCATCCATGTTGCCGGTTTTTCTTTGCCATTAACATAAAGTAATCCATTATTATGAAAAAATAAATTTGGATGATTCTGTTTGCGGATAAATGCGATGATTTTTGCAGATAATTCCCCATACCGGGAAGCTGCTTCCTTTATTGAAACAGTTATTGAAAATTGCTGTACCGTCCATAAAAACCAAAGCAATACGTCCGGCTCGTCTATCCCTTGTAATTTAAATCCGTTTTTTTCTCCGTTTAAAAATCGTTCAATTTCGGGAACTGCAGTTCCCATGATAGCCTCAAAATAATCCATTCGATCAATAGATAATGTACAACCCGGTAAGGATACAAACTGATCGCGTGCACGAGCTGAGAACCATGGATATCCGGCTAATAAATAGGTTTTATCACCTTCCCGTTTATAAAATTGTTGAGCTGAATTTTTTAAACAACTGAACATGTCTACACGATGATTTCTACGTGTTAGTTCTTCATCCCAAAGAGCTTTAAGTTTACGGGGTGAAACTTCAGAGATTCCGGCAGAAAAAATGATTGATTCGCCTTTTTTTATCGGCATTTCAAAAAAGCCAGGAACTAATAAATCTTCTTTATAATCATAACCACGTTCCTTTTCTTTAAAATATTCGATGTTTTTGTACCAATAGGGTTGATGATTGTATGTCGCTTTTTTTGAGAATTGCATACATAAATCAGGATACTTTTCATACAACCTCATTGAAATACCATTTTGAAGTTCTTGATATGAAGTTTCGGCTGTATCATTTTGGTGAGTCAATTCGTTTACACTTCGAAAAGCTAGAAAAGGTTTAAAGCGAAGTAAAGTTGGTGAATGCGCTTCAAGCAAAGTGTATTTAATAAGTACTCTGGGCTCAAATGAAACTAAAAGTCTTTCTTTGGAAAGAATAACGCCACCTACACGATAAACAGTTCGTGATATGACTTCACAATCAAATTGGCGAATGTATTTATGTCCGTTGGGACTGAAATTATTTCCTTCAAAATTGTGAATTCCCAAATTAAACTCTGCACCATGTTGAACTACTGTTTCATCAAATGATGAAAGTAAAACATGGTTTGAATTATCTATCTCAGGTAACGGCATGACTAATTGACCATGATATTTTCGGGTATTGCAATCAATCAAAGTTGTACTGTTATATGTTCCTGCCCGATTCGTGCGAATCATCTCTTTAGAAAGTGATTTATCAAGATTTATCAGCAAAGTCTTGTCAAAATTGAGGTAACTCATAGTTTAAACTAATTTTAAATTTTGCTTATAGTTGTCTTCAAAGGTAAACAATTTACAGAAAATAGTAGTAAAAAAAATCTGATCAAACCAGACTTTTACAAATCTTACTTTTCGACCGCAATATATTAAATATTTTCCAAACTTTAATCCTTTTTTTTAATTGAATTCACTTAATTTGTTGTTTATTATCAAAGTGATTTTATTTTAAGTCGTTGATGTTTTGTATATTGAGATTAGAAAAGAATAATTATTTTTTTCAACTTATTTTTTTTCAACCTAAAAAAATACTTTTAGTCATAATTTCACGTTTACTATTTAAAGAAATTGTAACTTTGCGCCATAAAGATAAGTGCGATTGCTATATGCCAGAATCATTCTCTCCCACAAATAAGCAACAATTTAAAGATGCTGTTTTTATCCCTTTTATTTTAGGGATATTAATGATACTTTCATTTATATTGGAAAAAGGTATGGGTTGGGATTTTCATACCGCTGGTATATATCCCCGACGAATTGAAAATATAGGGGGCATTTTTACAGTTATATTTATTCATGCTGATTGGTCACATTTATTTAATAATGTTCTTTCATTTGTAATACTAAGCAGCTTTTTGTTTTTTTTTTATAAACAACTAGCTTTGAAAGTCATGATTATTTCATATGTCTTTAGCGGTCTTATGCTTTGGATAATAGGAAGAGAAAGTTGGCATATCGGTGCAAGCGGATTGATTTACTCAATAGCTTTCTTTTTGTTTTTTAGTGGAGTTATCCGGAAACACGTTCCTCTAATTGCTATTTCTTTGATAGTCGCTTTTGTCTATGGAAGTATGATATGGCATGTTTTTCCTTGGCAAAATCAGGATCCCATATCATGGGAAGGCCATTTATCAGGTGGAATAGTTGGATTTGTATTATCAGTTTGGTATAGAAATGATGGACCACAAAAACCAGTTAAAGAATGGGAAGAAGAAGAAGATGATGATGAATCTTTTGATTATCTTGTTGAAAATGGGCAGGAAATTGAAAATGATCAGAAAATGTAAAATTGAAAAACAGATATAAATACAACTATAATATACTTTAAATTTTAAAAACATGGAAGAAATCAACACCAAAGAAGTTAATTTGTTGCAACTAATAAATCTTTTTTTTAAATGGATAAAGAAAATCATTAAAGAGACATTCAATCTTTTAGGCTATCTGGCACAATTAAGTTTCAGACATAAAATTGTTGTTATTGTATCATGCATTGTCTGTTTGACATACTTTTTGTATTTATCCCGACCATCAGCACAAATTTACAAAGCAGAAGCAATGGCAATGCTTTATGGCAGCGAGACCCAAACTGCGAAAGAAGTCTGCAAACAACTTGAGAATTCCATATCATCAAATAATCTTTATTCTTTAGCAAATAAACTTTCTTTACCGGATAGTGTGGCAAAAAATATTGTTAGTATTCAATCTTTTTTTGTTATCGATTATTTAAAAGACGGTGTTCCTGATATGGTAGATTATAAAAATAATCACTCATTGACTGATACATTAAATGTCAGGATGAAAGACAGATTTTATTTACAGATTAAAACAAAAAAATTACAACAATTACCAAAAGTTCAGGCAGCTGTACTTAATTATTTTAATAATAATCAGGTATTGAAAAGTCAGTTTATTCTTAAAAGAAGCGAACTTATAAAACAAATAAAAATATGTGATGTCGAATTACAACGAATTGACAGTTTGGCAAAAGTATCCTATTTTAAAGACTTTGATAAACAACTAAAATTCGATAAAGATAAACTTTTAATTGGTGAACAAAGGAAACAACTTTTCTCTGATGATTTATTAAGATTACATGATATTAAAACATACTCAGAAAGCAAGTTAACCGATTTTAATCAACCAATGGTATTACCATCTGGCCTGATCGTTTACTCTCAACCTGAAAACGGAAGATTGAAGTATGGAATATTTGGTATATTTTTTGGACTGATTATTGGTATGATTATTTCATCTTTAATTGAAAGCTATAAAAAAATTATTATATTCCTGAATAAAAAATAAATTTTGCTATTTTAAAATGCTTGCAATGAAAAAAATATCTTTATTACTTTGTTTCTTTTTTTGTTGCGGAATCGGATTTTCGCAAATAAAATCAAATGAAAGATTGGTTTATGCCGCTTCATATAATATGAGTGGTTTGATGACTCAATTAGCTCAGGTTACTATGACCACTGAAACTATAAAAACATCCAAGAAAAGCTTTCTGCATTTAAGCTGGGAAGCATCAACCTTCAGTAAATGGGACAATTTTTTTAAAATACGTGATATATACGAAACATATGTCAATCCGGTTACTTTAAGACCAAGTCTTTATAAAAGGAGTATTTTCGAAGGAAAGTATTCAAAAACAGAAAAATATATTTTTAATGCTAACGGGAGATCAATTAGTAGTACAACAACGAAGAGAAACAGACCGGAAACAAAGAAAAATGTTGCTATAGGCAGTTCATCCAGAGATATTATCTCAATGATTTATAAATTAAGGACAGTCAACTTTTCCAAATTTAAACCCGGACAAAGTGCTTCTTTTGTTATTGTTTTTGACGAAAAAGAATATCCGGTTTTTGTAAAATATATGGGATTGGAAACTGTTTCTGCCGGTAATTTAGGGAAAAGGCAATGCTTTAAATTATCCATCGCTGCAAAAACAAACAAATTAAAAGGGAAGGATAAAAACTTAATCTGGATAACTTCTGATGCAAATAGAGTACCGGTATTGGTTAGATTTAGTATCCCTGTCGGAATTGGCCAGCTATCATTAGTAAGCGCATCCGACATTTAAAATTAAAGTCAATTATGAGAAAAATCTTAATCATTTTAACTGTGTTATTTGCAGTTTTAGGAGTTGTATTTACGATACTTCCATTGGGAACCATCGCTTTTCTGCCAATTGGAATTGCATTCGTTTTATGTTTCTTTACAATTCAGCAATCAAATATTAATCAACAAAAATTGCCTAAAATTATTTTATTTATATCAGTTTTGACTTTCTTGTTAGTAATCGGCAAAGTGATATTTATTAAAGATGTAATTGTTAAGGATCAAAAATTCGAACAAAATAAAATAGAACAAAAAAAAGAAGACATTAAAGATCTGGAAGGTTTGAATTAAATAACAATATTCCGGAGTAATTAATAATAAATTAAAATATAATAACAAATTCAGCTTTTGATAGCTCAATTAAGTCTAAGAAATCATTCGAATAATTTGTTCCCGCACATTTTGAGCCTGAATTAATTCGAATGATTTTTTATGTTTTAACCTTATAAATCTTATTTTTGCCATGAATTTCTTTGCTATTCCGTTCCATTTAATAGCCAACTTTCCGAATGGATATTGCGTAATGAAAAACAGGAGAGACAACCATAAAGGTGTACCGGTGAGATTATAGAACAGAATGGTTTGCATTAGATAAAAGATTGGGAATGAAAAAATTCCTGTAACAAATTGCAAAGAACTGAAAAATCCTTCATATTGAGCTTTCAGGACAAATTTACGAATGTAAACCGGAATAAAAAAAGGTATAAAATTACTTATAAAGCCATATACAAAAAATGGAAAAGTCAAGAAAAGTAACAATCCTTCAAGAATAATTGACTTTGTTTTAAAAGGGCTTTGATCAAAAACCCAACTCCTAAGGTTTGTTTTTACCAATAAACCGACATAGTTTTTTGCAAGCACATCCAGCTTTTTTATCTTTTCAGGTTTGGTTTTTTCGAGTGCTGTTAATCTCTTTGCAATCTCCTGACGAGCTATAAACCGAGTAACTGTATTATCCGCCAATTTTAACTTCTTTACAAAATCAGTATTAGCCACTTCAGTAATTGTTCTGAAGCATTCATAGTAATTTTCTGTTGTAAAATCTAATGACAAACTGTTTAAATCGAATCTAAGTCTATCCTTGATTTCATTCGTAGTTGCAACCGGATTTTCATTATAACTTTCCATGTATTCCGACACTTCTATAGGTTTACCGATATTTATAATGATATGTTTTCCGTATTTGATGAGATCTCCATAATCAATTCCAACAGGTACAATTTTTACTTTTGGTTGAATATCGTATTTCTGCTGAGCTGCAAATGCAATTCGAAAGATACCTTTAACTAATGGCCTGATTTTCTGCTGCTCTCCCTGGCTTCCTTCAGGCATGATTCCAAGAATCTTGTTCTTATGAAGGATTTCTACACATTGTTCAAAAACCTCATTATTCTTGCTGAGGTTTTCCATACCATCCCGCATACGAAAAGCAGGAAGTATCTTTGCAGATTTAAGTAGTTGAGCTGACTTTTTATTATTGAAAATATCAGCACGAGCCAGAAAAATAACAGGTACTTTGTAAGGAGCTATTGAATGTATGGCTATTGCATCCATTAAGGCATTAATGTGGTTCGGTGCAAAAATAACCGGACAGTCAGTCGGGATATTTTCCCGTCCTAACACGATATATTCACTATAATAACGCTTAAAAGTAAATACAACATAATTTCTTACTATACTAAATGAAAAAGGATAATCAGATATTTTCGACATTCTAAAAAATAGTTAAACGATTTTACAGATTGATTTTTTTATTTTGGTTGATGTTTCGACCAATAAGTTGAAAGGCTAAGACCGGCAATTATATGCCATATTCCCCACCATGCTGTGATAAAAAGCATTCCACCAACTGCCAGTGAGGGTGGAAATATTTTAGGATTAAACAACAGCACTAAACCAAGACCTGAATTCTGAATCCCCATTTCAATGGTAATGGTTCTTCTGTCACGATTCGAAACTTTGAAAATGCTGCCAAGTGAATATCCGGTAAGAAAAGCCAGAAAATTATGGATTAAAACAATGAAAAAGATATAAAAGATATATTTTAAAAACAAATGCCAGTTATTGGCAAATGACAAAATAACAATGGAAATAAAAAATACGATGGATATATATTGAATTGGTTTCTTTAATTTTGACGTAATCAGGGGAAAATACCTGGCAAAGAAAATTCCCAATATCAATGGAATTCCCAACAAAATAAATACTGTTTCGAACATTTGTAAATTATCAATTTGCAAAGGCTGCAGTAGATGACCTGCTTTATTGCTGATAAACCTGAGATATAAACCGCCCCATAATGCAAAGTTAAACGGTGTTGAAAATGTAGCCAACAAAGTGGTGCTGGCACTTAGCCCTACTGATAACTCTGTATTCCCTTTAGCAAAAGAAGTCATGAAATTTGATATGTTTCCACCCGGACATGCAGCTACTAAAAACATCCCCATTGCTAAGGTGGGTGTAATATACTTATTGAGTGCAACAACAAGTAAAAAAGTCATTAAAGGTAATGCAAATAAATGTCCGAAAAGTCCTACTAAATATGTTTTTGGTTCTTTTATTAATTCTTTAAAATGATTTGGTTTGATTCCTAATGCTACTCCAAACATGATAAAACCAAGGATTATATTGATAATATGCATACCGGATGAAGAAAAATTGATCCGGATAGGATCAAGTTGTTTTAATGCTTCATACATAATTTTTTTGTTTGTTTTTTTAACGGTGCAAATATATAAAATTAAAACTTGTGAACCGTCATTATAGTTCATTTCAAAAAAATATTTCCCGATAGCCAAAATTTTCTTTACTTTTGCCTCACTTTGTTCAAATTGATTTTATTGTTTAATTAATCGTTGGGTGAAATGAGAAAATATATTTTTATATTTTTTATGTCAATAGTAATTATATCAGATTCGTGTGCAGTACAGAAAAATAAGGGGACAAAGGTTCGCTTTGAAACGACTTGTGGTGAAATAACCGTCAGATTATATTCAGAAACAGTAAAACATCATGATAATTTCGTAAAATTAGTAAACGAAGGATTTTATAACGGTGTTTTATTTCACAGGGTTATTGCCGGTTTTATGATACAAGGCGGCGATCCTGATTCAAAGACTGCAAAAGCCGGGGCTGATCTTGGATCGGGGGATGTGGGTTATACAATTCCTGCCGAATTTAATTATCCCGTGTATTATCATAAACGAGGTGCCTTGTGTGCAGCTCGTGAGGCTGATGAAAGCAATCCATTGAAAGCTTCTTCAGGATGCCAGTTTTATATTGTTGTAGGAAAGACGTTTTCTGACAGTTCACTTGACAGCTTAGAAACCGTAAATAAAAATAAGCTACAAGGAAAGTTATTTCAGGAAATTGTGGATAAAAAACAACGTGAAGTAAAGAAATACCGTAAGGAACATAATCAGATTAAACTTGATGCATTACGTGATTCTGTTCTGGAGGTTGTAAAAGTGAAAATGGAAAAAAACACAACATACAAATTCACTGAGCAACAGCGCTCCGATTATAAAACAATTGGTGGTACACCTCATTTGGATGGTGAATATACAGTGTTTGGAGAAGTTACGGAGGGATTGGATATTGTAGAAAAAATATCGATAGTTAAAACAGGACCTAATGACCGACCCATAGTAGATATAAAAGTGATAAAAGCTGAAGTGTTGAACTAATATAAAAATCAGGTTTTGAATTGTTTATATAAAATAAAATTGCAAATTGCTGTTCAAATCAAAACGGCAATTCGCAATTTTAAATAAAATATAGTCTATAATCAGCTATTTAACTTGTCACATATATTACTTTCATATATAAAAATCAATGATTTATCTGAAAGAAATCATTGATGTTGAGGTCTCAACAAATCATTCACGGTTTTTACAGGATTGAAAGTGTCAATAGGCACTTCAACAAATATCGTATTCCAATCGCTCATTGCACCATTCCAAAGACCGGGAAGTTCTAATGCTTTCAATTCCTTCCCGTTTTTCGATTTTAATGAAATAAATCCTGTGTTTTTATCTACATGTTGAAGCAAATTAAACTTTTTACCCTGATAATCTTTCACTCCACAAACCAAATCTACCGGATTAAAGTGTGTTGAGTTCATCATGATCGCTTTATCAACAGGATTTGACATATCTATTTGTGAACTCTCCAAAATTTGAGGTGAAACTGTTCCATCGGAATTTACAGTTAGAAATGGACCTCCGCCAGGCTCTCCTACGTTTTTCACCATTCCGCATACTCTGATTGGACGGTTTAATTTATCATAAAGATATTTTCGCAATTCAATTTCCGTCAGAGAATGTATATCGGGATGTTGATTATTAAGTCGGACTTCACAAAATTGTGCTATGACAGATAATTTGGTTTTTGAAAGTGAATCGTTTTCCAGTTCCTTCAAATAACCGAAACATTGTTTTTGCAAATTTACCAATATACCTGCAATGATCTTTTTATAGGTTGTAGTGCTTTCCTTTAATGAATCGGGCACAACATTGTCGATATTCTTGATGAAAATTACATCACCATCCAGGTCGTTCAGATTTTCAATCAATGCACCATGACCTCCGGGACGAAATACAAGTCCCCCATCATTATCTCTGAAAGCTTCATCGTTTTCGTCGGCTGCAATCGTATCTGTAGATGGCTTTTGTTCGGAAAAACTGACGTTATAGGTTACATTATATTTTTTCTCAAACTGGGAAACTGTGTCCTTGAAATGCTTTTCAAACAATAAACGATGTTCTTTAGAAACGGTAAAATGTATATTGACTTTGCCTGAAGCAGTGGTTGCATATAATGCTCCTTCCACTAAATGTTCCTGCATGGGAGTCCGGATTTCAGTAGGGTAGGAGTGAAACTTTAATAATCCTTTTGGAAGTGATCCATAATTCAACCCTCTTTCGAGTAATAAATTTTCAACGACCATTTTGTATTGCTTATTTAGTATCAGTTCATCGATTGTTTGACCATCGTTTTTAATGCAAACTTTATTCAAGTCATCATAAAAAGCAAATTTATCAATATCATTGAAAAATTTAGTTTCAAATGAATTGAACGGTCCTTTTTTATTGTTTTCGAGAAATTCAAAAAGATCTTTAAACATTCGACTAGCTGCACCCGAAGCAGGTACAAACTTAAGAATAATTGCATCGGTATGCAGATATTCTTCCCATTGTTTTAATAAAAACGGAATTTCTTGCTCTGTCACAAGAACAATCCCTTTTCCAGGTTCTGCTGCACAATGAATTTTTAAAAAAGGGAATCCTTTTTTAAATGAGTTAAGTTGTTCGTTAATCTGGCTGGTAGAAATTCCTTTTTTTTTCAGTGAAATTTCATCTGTTGTAGTTATCATTTTGCAATAATTTAAAAAGTATGTATTATCAGTTATTCTGCCAATTGTTCTTTCAAAATAAGTAACTCGTTCTTACGCTGTGTCAATTCAGTTATATAATCCGACAAGCGGATAAACGATTCAAAATCAATAATTGTCATTTCCCCAATTGAGTAATAAGATTGAGTGGCATAATTCAACGCTTTATCAAGATCACCTGATATTTCATATGCTATAGCAATATTATTAGCTGCCTGTGCTTTTAATCTGGCGCTTTTGGTTTTATTATAAACTGTTTTCCACAAACTGATAGCTGATTTCCAGTTTTTTACATAAACAGAATCCATTCCTTGTTTCATTAACTTATTCCTTGGATTAAAGAAATAACGATCTACTTTATCCCAATAGGGTATAAACCGATTTACCGTCTTATGCCCGACATTCAATGCTCCATCCACCAACGCATCATTTCTGTCCGGTAATTCATTCATAGTGTTCTTGCGATAATCAGATTCCGATTCCCAATATACTGTGTCTGTATATTGAACGGAAGTGACTTCAGAATTGTTGAGATAATGAATGCTCCAGTAAGTTTCAAACTTAAAAACTAAGGTTGTCAGGTAAGAACTGCTTTCTGTGAGAAAATTCTCAGTCAAATCATCATTTACTTTAATTTTATCAAGTGATAGAATAACATTAGCATGATTTGCTAAACATAATTCTTTTACCTTTTCATTACTCAGAGTCATAAAACTAAAAAAATCAGTTCCATTATTTATTGTATTTGGAATCAACTGAACTGATGAAAAAAAATTTTTCCCTTCTAAATCTTCTGATAAGGCACCTAAACAAAAGATAGATGAGCTATCAGTTTTTATCAACACATTTTTTGGTGTTTCATAGAGAAGTTCGGTTTTATGACCATATTCAGGAGGCTGGTTGACTGAATTGTTTATTATAAGTAAATCGTTGGCATTCGCAGCAAAAGCAACTTTAGCCGGTCGTAAAACATCAAGAGATGTATATAATAAACCCGTACAGGATGAGAAGAGTACAGCTCCTAAAGCCAGTATGAATAGTTTTAGTTTGTATTTTTTCATAGATGGGTACTCTTTTTAATTATAAAATATCTCATAGCTATTTTATATGCTTAGTTGTAAACCGTCGTAAGCCAGTTCTATATTTTCAGGTAAAGATTTATTTATTTCTTCATGTAATCCAATGTCGTGGCTCATATGTGTAAAATAAGTTTTGCGTGCTCCAATTTTGATTGCAATTTCTATCGCTTCACTTAACGATAAATGAGCAATGTGATTTTTAATTCTTAGTGCATTCATTACTAAAATGTCAAGATTTTGAAGCTTTTCTATTGAGCGATCATCAATAGTTTTTATATCGGTTAAATAAGCCACTTTCCCAACTCTGAATCCTAAAATAGGAAGTTTTGCATGCATTATTCTTATAGGCTGAATCCTCAAATTATTGATAAAAAATTCATTTTCATTTATCTCATGTAAATGAATTAAAGGTACTCCCGGATATTTAATATCTGCAAAACAATAAGGCATATTACGTTGAATTACCGATAAAACTCTTTTTTCAGCATACAATTGTGTGTCTCCTAATGGGCGAACATCATCCAGGCCGCCAACGTGATCGTAATGATCATGTGTCAATAGTATTGCTGAAACTGAATTAATATCATGTGTAAGTAATTGCTGACGCAAATCCGGTCCACAGTCAATTAATATTTTAGTATCACCTTCAGTTAACAAAACTGAAGCACGTAATCTTTTATCTTTACTGTCAGCAGATCTGCAAGTAATGCATGAACAACCTATTTGAGGCACTCCTGTTGATGTCCCTGTACCTAAAAAGAGAAAATTCATAATAATATTTTCAAATTAATTAAATTTCTTACCCCAATTATCATTCCAACACCCTATTAAATTATTCCGTTTCAACATCCTATTTTCATCCTGATCCGCCATTCATTCTGATATAAATTATTTGTCCTGTTCCCTAAGTTTTTTACCCACCCAAGTGCCTGCTTTTTATAACAGATTAAAATATACCCCTTTGTTGATTCTGGTAAAAAAATAGCTTCTTTCTTCAAAAAGTTAATTGCAGTTTTATAGTCAACTTCATATTTTTCAATAGTTTCTTTATCCAGTATTTTGGATAAAGCAATACTTGCTGAAGGAATAAAATCAATTCCTTTCATTTCACCAAGTAACAGGCCGGAATGCATGCATTTCAAATGTTTTTTGATAAACATGAAATCATTCAAACGATTTTTATCGTATCCTTTTATTAAATTTTCTTCCGGTAGTATTATCCATCGTGCTGAGTCTAATAATGAGAACGTAGAAACATTGCTTTTTGTTACAAATTTCATATTTTTTTTTTCTTCCCTGTTCTTTTTTTTATTGGAATGAATCATTGAATTTTTTCTTAATACAGTTAGGAATAATCCTTCACCGCGGGTTTTATGTGGGTAAAACCGGTATCCAAAATCAGTTACTGTAATATCATGATTGTCATTCAAGTCTATTTTCAAAAGATCTGCCCCAAGTTCATCGCAAATCCATTTTACATTTTCTTCATTCTCTTCCCTGTTAAAAGTGCAGGTGCTGTAAACCAAAATACCATCAGTTTTTAATGAATCCCATGATGATGAAATAATTTCTCTTTGACGGGCTGCACATATAGTTACATTGTGTTCCGACCATTCCAGTATTGCTCCCTCATCTTTGCGGAACATTCCTTCTCCGGAACAGGGTGCATCTATCACAAGGGCATCGAAAAAGCCCGTAAGTGCCGCAAAATCTTTCGGTTCATTATTGGTGACAATTATATTAGGATTTCCCCATTTTATTAGGTTCTCCGCTAAAATATAGGCTCTTGATCGAACAATTTCGTTGCTTACCAGTATACAGGTTTCAGGTAATGCCTGGGTTAAAAGTGTCGATTTGCCTCCCGGAGCAGCACAAAGATCAAGAACCGTCCGGGCATCTGAAAAATGCTGTTTAACAGCCTGATATAAGAACATGGAACTTGCTTCCTGAACATAATATACTCCTGCATGAAAAAATGGATCAGCAGTAAATAGTGGACGTTCCTTTAAATAATAACCTGAATCACACCATGCAACCTTTTCGTCCGATGGTTTGTAATCCATTTTAGTGTTAACACGAATACTCGTAGGTGCAATTTCTTCAAGTGCCTTTTTTAAATTCAGAAACTCATTTCCTAACAGGTTAATAGTGCGACTAACAAATGTTTCAGGTAAGTTCATTGTGCGTTGATTGATCTTCTATGATTGAATTGTAATATGCTGAAATTCATATTACATTTCAATCATAATTTTATTCAACCGTTTTTAAAATTTTAAATATATATATAAATTTTGGTATTAAAAAAAAGCAGTGAGATTTTCATGTCACTGCTTTCATAATATTTAATTTGGCAATTATACTTTTTGATCTTCTAAAATACGATTAGCAATATCCAGAATTTTAGTATCATCTAACATAACCAATCCTCCATCAGGTCCAGGTTCTATATGAACTCCACAACTTTTACCATCTTTGTAGTCGTGTCCACCAAAATAATTACGCACTGTTTCTTTTTCCAGACCAAGTTCTTCAGCGATCTTGGTCATACTACCGCTTGGAAGAGCATCTTTCACTCTTCGAAGTTCGTTGAATGTTATCGTTTTCGTCATGACATTAAGTATTAGAATTGTTTGTAAAATTGATATTCCTAAAAGTGCAATAAACATACTGCATTCTTTTTAATTTACAAAATAATTTCGTAAGAATTATTTTAATAAAACAAAAAAATATCTACTGAATATTTTAAAACGTTGATATATAGAATTATAGAAGAAGTAGAATTATCCCATTTTAAATTAAAATTTTTAAAAGATTGTATTTCAATATCTCTGACTTTTTTTATAAAATCGCTCAATAAATATACATTTATTAATTCTATTTTCCTGTTCCTTTTTTATAAGTCTTTGTTTTTACTTTCATGTATTACCAATTAAAGGTAATATAAGCAAAATATTTATGTTGTTAAATCTTAATATTATTCGTAAAGTAATTATAATGACTTTTCAAATGACACATTTAATTTAAGAAATTATGTCATTATCAAATATTAAAGACATCTTAAAGATCTTTAAAGGAGCATGTGGAATGCTGAAACGGCTATTCTTATTTTAATCTGATTTAATTATTCACGAAGATTATATATAATTTTTAAAAAAAGAAAAGTTTAAGCTATCAAAATATTTTTTTTAACGCTCAATTTTATAAGTAAATTAATTGGATAGATATTTTTGAATAATCAATGTTTAAACCTATAATTTTATTGCATTCAACTAAAATATTTCTAGGATATAAATTACAAATATTTAATAATATATTTAGATAAAAAGTAAATAAAAACGATATTATTTCAATGAATAGAGTGTTAAAAATAATCATTATTAATGTTAAAGTAAAATGATAAAATACTAATATTATTTTTCTTACGTTTATTATAAATTCAATTTTTGATACATACAAATTTATTTTTTTAATGATTGATTTCAATGAAAATAAATATTCGCATCTGGAATTTAAAAAAAGGCAATTGTAATACAAAATCATATTGTATTCTCATTCCCGTCTTAAAAAAAAAACATTATTTTGCTTTTTAGGTTGTGTATTGTTTCGGATTTAGGTACCTTTGTCCCTTATTATTGAACATTGGATCAAGTAAATAAAAAAAGATGGGACGTCTTTTTAGTTGGAAAAATGCAATAGTTCTCAATGTTGTTTAAAATAATGTTTTACATGAAGAATATTAGTTTTCTATCTTTTGTTGTGTTTCTCCTTGCATTAGTCGGTTGTTCTTCGCAAAAAGAGGTTGCTTATTTTTATGGAGTTAATTCCAGTTCTGCTGATTCAATTAATAAAAAATTTAATAAAGTACATGAAGCCCGTATTTGCACCGGGGATATGCTTTCAATTACAGTAACAGGATTAAATCCATTAGCTGTAGCTCCGTTTAATCTCCCTTTAGTCTCCTATGCAACACCTGGGAGTGATCAATTGTATTCTGCACCTACTCTTCAATCCTATTTAGTGGATATAAACGGAAATATTGATTTTCCGGTAATTGGGATCATAAAATTAGCAGGACTTTCAAAATCACAGGCAATAAAATATATTAACGATAAACTAGCACCTCATCTCAAAGATCCTATTGTAACTATACAATTTATGAATTATAGGGTTACAGTTTTAGGTGAGGTTTTACGCCCGGGACAATATTCAATAAGTAATGAACGTGTAACAGTATTGGATGCACTTGGTTTAGCAGGTGATATGACAATTTACGGAAAAAGAAATAATGTACTCATTACAAGAGAAAATAATGGGAAATTAGAGTTTGTCAGATTGAATTTAAATACTGATGAAGTTTTTAAATCCCCTTATTATTACTTGCAACAAAATGATGTAATTTATGTAGAACCAAATTCGGTAAAATCTGTTGCTTCACAAAATACCGCACTCTATTTGTCAGCATTATCAACTTTCGCTACTTTAATTGCTGTTATATATGCAATTGTCAAACCATAATTATTGAATTTATCAGTTTATCACTTTTTGTTTAAAACAGTATTTTAAAAGCATGGAAAATAATATACCAAACATAAATACCTCTAATAAAGATACTATTAATATCAGAGAAATATTTATTAAATATCTACTAAAATGGCATTGGTTTTTGATTTCAATTATAATTTGTTTTGGTATTGCTTATTTCTATTTAAAAATTACCAGTGAACAATTTCAGGTTCAAACTACAATTTTAATTCGGAAAGATAAATCATCCAGTGGACTCTTAGATATGTCCATGCTCGATGGAATAGGAGGTGTAACCAGTACTTCTAAAGAAGTAGAAGATGAAATTCAGGTTTTAACTTCTAAATCATTAATGACAAATGTTATTAAATCTCTAGATATTGAAACTGAGTATTTTGAAAAAAAAGGATTCCGATATGAAGAGATTTACCCTTTGATTCCACTTAAATTAATTACTCCTCAACTTTTTAACGATACAGTTAAGAAACAAGTTACATTTAAAATATTGCGAAAGGATAAAGGTTATCAAATCGATTTTAATTCTGGTAAATTTTCAAAAAGGTATGAAATCACTAATTTAAATAATGCCATTATTACTCCAATAGGTAACTTCAGGTTTAAACAAATTCTACCTATTAATAATGGCGAGATAGTTAAAATTATTTCATATCCTTTTCGAAGTTTAACAGATAGTTACTGTTTGTCTATAAAGGTTAATTCTGCAAATAAAAAGTCCAATGCCATTAATGTGTCAACTGTATCTGCCTGTCCTAAAAAATCGGAAGTCGTGTTGGACAAATTAATTGAATTGTACAATGAGGATGCCGTTATTGATAAAAACCTGATAGCCACCAGCACTGCTGCATTTATACAGGAACGTATTAAGTTGATTGGTTCTGAATTATCTGATGTTGAACTTGATGTGGAAAATTATAAGAAAAAAAATAAATTGACGGATATTACTGCTGATGCCGATTTGTTTTTAAAATCGGCAAGTGAATATGATACTAAATTAGCTGAACTTGAAACTCAGTTAAACTTAGTAGGATATATTGAAGCTTATGTAAAAGCTAACAAGCACCAATATGATTTAGTCCCTGCTAATTTAGGTATTGAGGATAAGTCTTTATTATTACTAATACAGGATTATAATAAGGCATTGTTAGACCGTGTAAAAGTAATGCGTACTGCAAATGATAAGAATCCGGTTCTTATGCAAATGGAACAACAATTAAAAGAATTAAGGACAAGTATTGTTGTAAGTATTGCCAGTATAAAAGAAGGATTAAAAATTACTGAAAGAGATGTATTAGGAAAGTCAAGTCAATTTACTTCAAGAATAAATGGTGTTCCTACAGAAGAAAGAGAATTGACTGATATACTGCGTCAAAAAGACATAAAATCAAAATTATATTTATTCTTATTACAAAAAAGAGAAGAAAATGCATTAAGTCTGGCAAGTACAATTCCATCTGCTAAAACGCTTGATTCTGCTTATTCTACTTTAACTCCGATTTCTCCTAAAAGAATGATGATTTACTGTTTGGCTTTAATATTTGGTTTTTTAATTCCATTGCTATTTATCTATGTATCCGACATGTTTAATAACAAAATTTTAAACAGTAAAGAGTTAAAACGGCTAGTTAAGGTGCCGTATTTAGGTTCTATAGGGTTAAAGAAAGATCCTGATGTTATTGTAGTTCGTGAAGGAAAAACAACTCCAATAGTAGAAATGTTTAGGATTATTCGGACAAATCTTCAATTTATGTTGGCAGGTAAAGATGGGCATGCTATTTTGATTACTTCAAGTATTAGTGGCGAAGGGAAATCATTCACTTCTATAAATATCGCAATGTCATTTGCTTTAATGAAAAAGAAAGTGATTTTAGTCGGCCTGGATATACGAAGTCCAATGCTTGGCGATTATATGCATTTGTCTAAAGAAAGAGGAATAACAATGTACATCGCGGATGATAGTTATACTGTTGATGATATTATAGTTCCTTCCAATTTACATACTTACCTCGATGTTATTCCTGCAGGACCGGTTCCCCCAAATCCAGCTGAATTAATCATGAATCAGCGGTTAGATGACTTGTTTCAAAAGTTACGTGGAATGTATGATTATATTATTGTTGATTCAGCACCTATAGGTTTAGTATCCGATACTTATTTATTAAACAGATTGGTCGATAATTGTATTTATGTAGCACGACAGAATTATACGCCCAGGGAAGCCTGTAGTCTAATTAACGAAATATATGAACATGAGAGACTTACAGGTATGTCTATAATTTTAAATGGAACTGATGAAAATTCGGGATACGGTTATGGATATGGGTATGGCAAAAAAGGTCTAAAGAAAAAAAATTACTTAAAAAAAGATAATCTGTTTAATAAAATATGGAAATAAACAGATTAATCTAATAAAATAAAAAGACTCTGAAATTTATTTCAGGGTCTTTTTATTTTATAATTGGAAAAGGGAACTAATCTGTTTCGTTGATTTTTAAGTATCTGCTATTTTAAGTCAGAATTTACAGTACCTTAAATAAATGATTATTATAGTTGTAAAATCTAAAATCAGGATCAGAAATTTCATATCTAATACTTAGAACCCAAAAATTCATATCTGAATCCAAGAGCTAATGATTAAATAATTATTTGTTTATAAATCTATTTTTAAGCATACTAAAAATGAGCTGTATATGGTGGTTTTTTGATCATTCAACTAAATGATCAGTTTTTTAAAACGAATTCGTTTAGGCCCATCATCTCCTAAACGTGCATGTTTGTTTTCTTCATATTCGGAATACGAACCTTCAAAAACAAATATCTCTGAATTCCCTTCAAAAGCAATTATATGGGTACAAATTCTATCCAGGAACCAACGGTCGTGCGAGATCACTACAGCACATCCTGCGAAGCTTTCAAGTCCTTCTTCCAGGGCACGCAGTGTGTTTACATCGATATCATTGGTAGGTTCATCAAGCAGCAATACATTCGCTTCAAGTTTTAATGTGATTGCCAAATGTAACCTGTTACGCTCACCACCCGACAGGATTCCGCAAAGCTTTTCCTGGTCACCACCAGTGAAGTTGAACCTTGACAGATATGCCCTGGCGTTTATTTCTTTTCCTCCTACCCTGATAAATTCAGTTCCACCAGATATCACCTGATAAACAGTCTTTAAAGGGTCAATATCGGCGTGGCTTTGATCAACATACCCTATTTTTACTGTATCACCTACTTCGAATGTTCCTTTATCTGCTTTTTCCAACTCCATCATAAGACGGAACAATGTAGTCTTGCCTGCACCATTTGGTCCGATAATTCCTACTATACCATTGGGTGGAAGCATGAAGTTAAGATCCTGGAACAGCAATTTATCTCCAAAAGCTTTTGATACACCTATTGCCTCTACAACTTTATTTCCAAGACGTGGTCCGTTGGGGATAAATATTTCAAGTTTATCTTCTTTTTCCTTCTGATCTTCATTGATTAACCTGTCATACGCTTCAAGACGTGCTTTCCCTTTTGCGTGACGTGCTTTTGGAGCCATACGTACCCACTCAAGTTCCCGCTCCAGTGTCTTTCTTCTTTTGCTTGCCTGTTTTTCTTCACCTGCCATACGGGCAGTTTTCTGTTCCAGCCATGAGGTATAATTCCCTTTCCACGGAATTCCTTCGCCGCGATCAAGCTCCAGTATCCAGCCTGATACATTGTCGAGAAAGTAGCGGTCATGGGTAATGGCAATAACTGTTCCGGCATACTCATGAAGATAATGTTCCAGCCATTCCACCGATTCGGCATCCAGGTGGTTGGTAGGTTCATCGAGTAACAGAATGTCAGGTTGACGGAGCAATAGACGGCATAATGCCACCCGGCGTCGTTCTCCACCTGAGAGTACGGATACCATTGCTTCTTCTGCAGGACAGCGCAGCGCATCCATGGCACGTTCCAGCTTATTATCAAGGTTCCAGGCATCGGCATGGTCCAGTAATTCCTGCAATTTTCCCTGACGGGCTATTAATTTATCAAAATCAGCATCCGGTTCAGCAAATTGTTCATTTATACGTTCGTATTCGGCCAGCATGTCCACAATTTCCTGAACGCCTTCCTGAACTATTTCTTTAACTGTTTTATCAGGATCAAGATGAGGCTCCTGTTCAAGGTATCCAACTGAATATCCGGGTGAGAAAACAACCTCGCCATCAAATGTTTTCTCCACTCCGGCAATGATTTTCAACAGAGTTGATTTACCGGAACCATTTAATCCTATAATTCCAATCTTTGCCCCGTAGAAAAAAGAGAGGTAGATGTTGTTCAATACTTTTTTCTGAGGTGTAAAAGCCCTGCTGACTCCCACCATCGAAAAGATTACTTTTTTATCGTCTGCCATTGTTTTGTAATTTAGTTAATTGGTTAATTGTTTGATTCGTTATTAGTTTATTAGGTTTTTAGTTTATTAGGTTTTTGTTGATTCGAATATTAAAAAGATATTGGCTATAAAGTTATTTTGAGAGTCGAATAATACCTTATTTAACTAATCAACCAATTAACCGATTAGCCAATCCATCAATCCATCCATCAATTAACAAACCAGTCAATCAACCAATCAACCAATCAGCCAATTACCCCTTTGGGTCTGCAAAGATACAAAGAAAGACGGAATTGGAAAATAGTTTACAAAACAGGGGCTTTAGCCGAAAATTGTCTTAGCAATATATCGGTTAAAGCCCTGTAAGTTATAACTATAGCAGAATGTTTATTTATTTTCAGGGAAATGAGTAAGTTCCAGGTAATTTAGAATAAACTCTACAGTTTTGTCAATACCCAATTTGCTTGTGTCGATTGAAATATCATAATTCAGTGCATCTGTCCATTCTTTCCCTGTAAAAGATTTGCAATAAGCAGCTCTTTCTTTATCACTTTTATCGATCATTTTTTCGGCATCTGCATGAGATAGATTATACGAAATTTGAGTCCGGTTGGTTCGGAATTCTCTATTGGCATGCATAAAAATACTGACATGGTTCGGAAATTGGCGAAGAACATCAAAGCCGCAACGACCTATTATTACAGCCGGTCCTTCTTTTGCAATATGTTTAATAATATCCGATTCGACAGTAAATAACTCATCATCAGTAAACTCAAGTATCGGAGAGACAGGAGCCATATAAACACCCTGGGCCTTAGATGTGTATTTAAAGAATGAATGCCAGAATGAGAGAATTTTTTCCTCACGCGATTCCAAATTTTCTTCCAGTGTCCTAAGTTGTTTAGCTGCTTTGTTGATAATTTCACGGTCTGCAAAAAATATGTCCGCTTTTTTTGCAACTTGCTGCCCTATAGAAGCACCTCCGCTACCTAACTGACGGCTGATTGTTATCACAAAAGATTTCGTCTGTTCCATGTTAATACCTCCTATTTTTAATGACAGTTCTATCAGGTAATTATTACTATAAATAACAGTTAAACCTATGTAATTGTTGACAAAAATGGGTTCTAAATGTTATTTATTTTTGGCCTGTTTTATTTTCAACTCTGACTCCCTTCATGAAGGAAATAAATTTTTTATAGTCAGCTATTGTCATTTAGTCATTTAGTTAATTGGTTGAATCGTTATTGGGTTATTAGATATTTGGTTTATTAGGTTTTGTGTTGATTTGAATGTTATAGAGATAATGGTTGTTAAGTTATTTGGAGAATCAATTATTCCTTCATTTAACCAATCAACTAACTAATCAACCACTTAATCAATTTCTCCTTTTAACTGTAAAGATTCTAAGAACGAGAAAATTGGAAAATAATACAAAACAACTAATATATTTAATCAATTAATTTCTTAAACTAATGAATTGTTCCTGAGGTAAGTTTTTTCATAACTAACTGTAAAAGTCTCTTTATTTAAATGTTGAACTATGTAAAGTCTGTAATAAGGATTTGTAGTTAAACTCTTAAGATCTTCATTCTCGTAATTAATATATTTATTTTTTACGATATTTTATATCGTACCCTACTGTTGTATTAATATTGCCAGATTCTGTTTGTTGGTACATTTTTTTGCTTTCGAATGAATAAACTATTGCTGAAGTTCTTTTAAAATATGAATCATTTTAATGTGAGAATAATTTGTTGAAAGGAATTATTCCTGATAAACTTAAATAAAAAAAATATCAATAATTCCAAAACCTGATGTAAGAATTATTGAGAATTTATCCTTTATTTTATCTGATCTGATTCGAGTATTTAATATTGTTAATTCTTTTATTCCTTTTAGCATTCCTGTTAATGCTCATCTTCTTCTTTAGTTCTTTGTGCATAATTTTATTTAGTAATCACTTTCCACACCCGTTCTTTAATTTCTTTAGGAGTCGGATTAAGTTCTTCGGTAGTAAACGTTCCGTTATCGATATCAATCCGTTCGAAAACCATGAGGTACAGATCAAAGATGATTTCAAGGCTTAACCGGCTTCGGGGTTCAAGCTTTGGCATTATTTCCTGCATGACCTGATATGTTTTTATCCTGTATTCATTCGCTACTGTATACAGTTCATGAACCATTTCACGGAATCCGGGCGTTAGTTCATTACCTTTAGCCATATTCAATAGTTTACACCGATCGAGCTGATACTTCTTCATCAGATCGTCTGGAAAATAGTTTAGGTTATGGGTATGGTCTTTCACAAAATCACGTATAATATGCACCAGGTAACTGAAAATTGCACAGGGTGTAGCTACTTGTTTAACATCAAAATCCGGTGGAATATAATTCCCTTCTGTTTTAGTCAATCCGCATAGATGTACAAATATGGAAGCAGGTGCTACCGATGCACCACCTGCATAATCAAGAAAAGCTTGCAGAGTAGGGAACCCATCATTGTAAATGTCGTACACCATCGACCGGGCAAATGCTTCGAGTGGCCACGAAGGAATATGAAATCTTCGAACGGTTTCTATTAATTCTTTTTCTTTTTTATTTTCCTGAGTCGAATTCAAAACAGTACTTATCCATGAATTAACATCCTTTTCTAAATACACTTTTTCATCAGATACTATAGTTTGATGGTCGGATTTATAATTATCAATTAAATCATCGATAGAGCGCATAAATTTATAACAGGTTTTAGCGGCTTCATATCTCTCAGTTTCCCAGAAATGTGCTGCAATCAATATATTCGGATGATCAATTATTTTACCGAAATCGATAGTGTTAAAAATATCAATATAGAGGGTTGGTTCCCGTTGGATTTTTGTTCCCATGATGATTAATTTGTACAATCTTTCAAAATTCGTTCGCTGGTAAGTTTCGCTGAAAGAAGTACAAGTGGAATTCCGTTTCCGGGATGAGTACTTCCACCAACAAAGTAAAGATTTTTGTATTTCCGGTGCCGGTTATGAGGCCGAAAATAACCCATTTGAAAAATAGTATGGCTCAGACTACCGAAAACTGATCCATAGGTCACATTGCAATAACTTTCCCATGTTTTCGGGAGGTAACAGGTTTCAAATTTAATATGCTTTTCAATATCTGTCATTCCTGCTTCTTTTAATCGGGTAATCACACCATCACGCGCTGTTTGTTTAATCTTTTGCCAATCCTGTTCCAGCTTATTATCTATATGACCTACCGGAACTATCACAGACAGAGTGTCATGATTTTCGGGAGCCGCTGATTTATCGGTTCGAACTGGTGCATGAATATAAAAACTGGGATGACAGGATACAGATTTTTCATTGAAAATTTTATCCATCCCTTGTTTGTAGGGATCATTCAAAAAGATACTGTGATGCTCGAGTTGTGAATAAATTTTATCTAGACCCCAATGGAAAACAATAGCAGAACAGGAATATTCTTTCATTTTCAACCTGCCTGACCGGTTGTTTTCTGGCAATAACTGACTGTAAACATAGGGCAAATCGGCATTGGCAATAATAAGGTCAGCCCGGATTATTGTATCGTCTTCGAATTGAATTCCCTCTGTTTTGTTCTTGTTGACTATGATTTTTGATACCGGTTTCTTATAATAAAACCTTACACCAAGTTCAACAGCTGTTGACATAAGTCTTTCCACAACCCGGTGCATACCGCCTTTAGGAAATAAAGCTCCTTCGACTATCTCGGCACCTGGAAGCATAGAGAAAAAGGCAGGCTGTTTAAATGGATTCTGACCTACATAAATGTTTTGGAATGTAAATGCCATTTGGATACGGCGATCATTGAAAAAACGTTTTATATAATTGGTATGTCTGATCCATGTTTTCAAATTGATAAGTAGCAGGATACTTTTCAAATTTATAAATTGAAAGATATGATAAAAGTTCCTTCCGAGTAACCCATTTATTGAAAGACCGAAAAAAGCATAACCTTCTTTTATATACCGTTCGAAGTTTAGAAAACTTCCAGACTCAATATTTTCTAATTGCAATTTCATTTTTTCAGCATCCCTGGTAAATGAAAATTCTGTACCATCACCAAAAAATAATTTGTAGACAGGTTCCAGGGAAGTTGCTTTCAGTTCATTATCCATATCGAGTCCTAAACTTTCAAATACTTTTCTGTAAATTGAAGGCATAAGCAATATAGTTGCTCCCATGTCAAACCGATGGCCATCCTGAATAAATTGACCACAGCGTCCTCCTGCATTTGCATTTTTTTCATATACTTCCACCTCAAAACCTTTTTGAGCCAGAAAAACGGCAGTGGTAATTCCACCAACACCTGCTCCTATTATAACTGCTTTCTTTTTAGTCTCATTCATTGATAAAGGTTGATATATTTGTTACAAAGATACAAAAAAGCATGAATGTGAATACAAGCAAACAGAAAATAAAAAAACCGCATAAAAATGTTTTTTTTGCGGTTTGAATATTAATTGAAATATAATCGTACATTTCACATTCTATCAATTTAATAGTTCTTTTTCTTTTTTAAGAGCCAATTATTATATTCTAATGCAATCTTTAAAACATCATCTTTTGTATATTTGTTAGAATAAATCTTTTTGCTTAAATCAGGATCATCA
>Ga0302268_1000143_pt1 | contig 44666 bp, 45 predicted proteins | sample III_Bog_E2_1_FD_194554 | JGI IMG/M metagenome (GOLD analysis project Ga0302268, IMG submission 194554) | Peat permafrost microbial communities from Stordalen Mire near Abisko, Sweden - III_Bog_E2_1 | ecosystem: Environmental > Terrestrial > Soil > Wetlands > Peat | place: Sweden: Abisko... | reverse complement strand
AATTGGAAATTAAGGTGAAGGATCTGGCGTTCTATAACGAAAAAACCCATCAATGGACTGTTGAACCGGGAGAATTTATTTTGCGGAATGCAGCATCTTCCGCCGAAGTGAAAAGCAGTGTAAGCTTTCAGGTGAAATGAGAGTTTGAAGAGTTTGAAGTTTGAAAAGTTTGGTGTTTGAAGTTTGAAGAGTTTGAAGTCCCGAAAAAACGGGATGTCGCAAGCTCCATTTGAAGAATTCCAATAAACCGGAATGTAGCATACTCCATTTGAACATCAGGTTGTATTATTAAAACAAACCAGCTTAATTTTCATTAAGCTGGTTTGTTTAGTTTATTAATTAAATCTATGGGAATAGAACTATTTAAAGTTGGACCTGATTGATGAACTGACTAATTGAATTTATAGTACCATCCTGAGATGAGAAATAAATCAGGCAGTGATAACAATATCTACCCGGATTTCCGGTAACCTGACGATGAAAGTGGCGGCCTCACTAATTGTATATTAGTGGCCGATGTTATTATTTCTGTTGTATTGGTATCCAAATTTCTTCTTCCGAATTTGGGTCTGCATTTTTGTATTTTTCTCCTAATACTTCAAAATGTGGTCTGTCGTCCAATAAATAATTTGATTCAGGAATCCAGATTCCAAAAATATATTGAAATATGCCAGGGTCGTTACTTGAACCTTTGTAGTCGAAAACTGCATAAAGCCCGCCCGTCAACGTAAATGTTTCCATTTCGCCCGGAACGTTGTCAAAATTCACGACTTCTGTTGCTGCCCATTTTTCAAATTCATTTGTTATATTAAATTCTGTAAAATGAGTCGGTTTAAAAATTTGCATTGAAATCAAATCGTTTGTCGGATTGTTAGTTATTTCACTACGGCTGGTCATAAAACTTTTCCAAAGTTCACCTGTCTTGTTTTCAGATAAACTCATTTTTAGTCTTTTGCCAACTAGCTTTTTTTCTTTTAAATTCTCTATTCGTGGTTGCATATTAAGTAAAGATTCTCCATTAAGTCATTATTGTCAAGCGTCTTCTCTTTTAAAATGCTTGTGTTCAATTATTGTCCTCTCTTTCATCCCAGTTTAATCAATTGCTGCCACTTGATTGTCTCCTTTTACTTCCAGGTTTAATCATTTATACCCATTGGATAGTCTGAGCGAAGCGGTGACCTGGACTCAAAACCAGTGCAGTTTATAACTGATTGATTCTAATCGGGATTTAATATCAATCCCCGTCCAATAGTTCAAAATAAAAGCTAACGCTTCGTAATATATAATCCCGCTGTTACTACATCGGATGAGTTTTTTATTCGTGTTTTAAATATCTTCTTCAATTAGTTTTTCAATAACTTCAATAAATAATTGTGCTTGAGGGATTAATTCTTCTATCATTTCAAGGTCGAAGGTTATAAAGTCATCATAATCACCAGAAATCCGATTATTAAACATTTGAGCATAAAAACGGGCATATTCAGGATTTAGTTTCTTAGTTGTCACAAAATGAAGACCCAACATTTGTTTCACTCCTGCATGAGTCTGCGCAGGGATATTGTGTTTTACAAGTAAAGCTATTACAGCATAATAACAAGCATAATATAAGCGATTTACGGCAGTATTATAAAAACCACTTTCGGTAATACTGTCCACTTCAGCAAATGTGGTTTTTGCATGTTGTAAGCGATATTCTACCAATGCCTTAACGCTTTCTTTGTCTAATGATTGTTTCATAATTCAATTCCTTCGTTGATGATATTCATGTAGAAAGGCGTTTTAAAAGGGCGATTCTCCCATTGCCTGCGTGAAAAAATCAGTGGACTGATGGATATTCCGGTCTCAAGTTCAACATCATACAAGGGGTAAGCAATTTCTTTTTGGTCGTTGAACGTTACTTTGTCTTTATCAATTAATATCAATAAGTCTATATCGCTATCGGGGCGGGCATCGCCTCTTGCTTCCGAGCCATATAGTATGACTTTAGCATCGGGTGTTACCCTCCGGATTATTTCAAGCAGTCTATTTGTTATTTGAGGTCGTTTCATTGCCTTTGTTGAGTTTATTTTCAGGATTATCACTGTTGACAGGTTGGAATATACTGTCGCAAAAGCAGGGTAAATGCTTTAATAAGTTGCAAATATAAAGATAACTTTACAAATACAATGTAAATTTATAATTATTCTCCAATGTCATTCAGTTAGTGTCTTTCTATTTCTGAGTCAGCTGAAGGATTGCGACCAGGTGTCTTTATGGTAAAAAAAATTATAGCTACTAAGACTCAAAAACACTAATTTTCACAAAGGGTCTCCTTTCTGGTTTACGTTTAATCATTTGTACACAATAACTGCAAATAATCAAACTTGGACGAAACAGGTTAGTTTCTTAATAACAATCGTCAGGATTTACGCACATTAATTCGGGAAGTTTCTTTTCAATTCTATTTAAAAATGTTTTAAGTTTATTCGTTTTTAAGTCCTTGTAGTAAAAATACAAACTATTATTTTCAATCTTGAAAGGGAGTTCTTCAGGTAATCCTAATTCATACTCCTTTACAATTCTTTTCTTCGAGTCAAGTATATAAATAATTGAATGACCATGTTTTACTAATGCTGCCTGAATTCGCTTAAATGATGTCAATACATAAAATATTTTTCCATCTATTTGTATGTCACCTAAATAAATGATAGTTTCTTCTAAGTTCTCCTCTTTTATGTGTTGTTTCTTTGTTCTGAATTTTGGTACAACATATTTTGCATATTCAGTTGAGTCAGAATATGAAGTGTTTAAAGTAGAAGTCTTTGTTGTTATGTTTTTCTCTAAAATTGTGGTCGTTGTCGAATAGCAACTTGTCGAAATAATCAGAAACAAAAGTCCTTGTACAATTCTCAATTTCATATAATTCTTTGGTTGTAATTTGTCGCAATTATTTAGTTCAAATTCTGTCATTTATTTTTCTATACTTACTGCTAATGACCAAATTATGTGCAATTTATGGTCACCGTCTCACGGGATGTTCCATTTGCGTGAGCATTCAACTCACGCGATGCGACAAAGTGAATGCAGGATCAATTCACGATAGCCCTGTTAGCTATCGGGGGGATGGCTAAATGCACGTCAGCCAATCATCAACATAAAGTGTGTTAGGCTCTCGTTATTTAGTTACTTCTTTTTGCAATGGTTTGTCTGTCTCCTATACCTAGCTGAACAAGTATAAAACATTGTGGTCATATCAGGAATGCTTAGTTAACACCGATAATAAGTTTCATAATACTTGTTCTTTTTGCTTCCATTACCTTCACAAAATAAATACCCGGTATCAGGTTAATATTTGTTTGTATATTTTGTTGATCTGAAACCTCTTGCTCTTTTACAATATTACCACTGATATTGACAATGTTGATGGTTGATTTCCCTGAAAGTCCGCTGATGGTGAGTTGACCGCCAATAAGCGGGTTTGGATATATCGTAATATCGCTTTGTTTATTTACCGGAATAATTCCATCTACCGGGCTTTTCAATAAGTTGAATGACCATTGCTGATTGCTGCCGCCATTCGATGGCCACTGGATATCCTGTGCGTTCTCGGTTGTAGACGCGCCTGTAATGTCGAGCAACTCACCGCTGTTCCTGTTTTCGATATTGGAATAACAACCCGTAGCAATGATTTGCCATTGCTGATTAGTGGCTCCGCTGTATGGATATTGAATATTTTTAGCACCATCGGTCGTAGAAGCACCGCTAATATCCATTGACATGCCGCTGGCCACGTTCTTAATGCTCCAATAACCGGTACCGAGGTCTGTGAATAACCATTGCTGAGATGTAGATCCGGTGTTGGTTACCTGAACAATATTTACTCCGCTGGCAGTGGAGGCTCCTAATGGACTCAGGACTTTTCCGCTGTTATTGTTGGATATGGAATAAATTCCTCCAGAGACAATACTTTCATTATTTCCGGCAGCTCCGGCGGTTACGATTAGATTGTCAAACTGAGCATTATTCCAGCCACTACCCAACCCTGCCATACCACTGCATTTTTCAGTATCTGTAATGGAATCTTTTTGTATATTATCGATGTATGCTTTTATGGTCGTCCCATTAAAAGAGAGCTTTAAATTGTGCCAACCATTGGCGGAAAAGGGGGAAATAGTACCCGAAGAGAGAACAACATCACTCGCGGTTTCAAAACTTGAAAAATCGCCGTAACAGAGTTTCCAGCTTCCGGTTTCATGAATAGACAGTCTGTAGCCAGAATAATTTGAATGGTTACCACCTGCAGGAAATGGCAGGCCGACTCTTCCGTAGATACAAGCAACACCGGTTGATTCGATAAGTGCATCGGCACTGAAATCATAATTCTTCCAATTCAAATCACCAAATTCGGTAAATGCATTTGTCGGGGGATTACCACCCCAAACATTCCATTCAAGGTTGCTACCGGTAATAACCTGACGTAGTACTTTTGTGTCCTTGCTTTCTACATCAAATGCACCGGATATGTCATACAGGTATTTGGGTGTTGCCCCTGCATCATAACTTTCGAAATTTTCACTGTAGTTATCCCCAAAAGATCCTGCAACAGGGATGATTCCTGCATTGCCCTTCTGTTGGCCCGTGGTTGTGGTTATTGAATAGATTGAACCTGCTTCGAGGTTAATGGTAAATTTACCTGCAGATACCTTTATATCACTTTGTTGTATAAACTGTGCGGTGCTGTTCGATTTCCATACATGCACAGCTGAAGCAGGCAGTCCGCCCGAGAGAGTAAAATTTATTGATTCATTTAGTGTATCATTTGCCACCACCACAATACTGTAATTTTTATCAACCGGATTCATAAATGTTACATAAGAACTGCCTTTCGTAGTAATACCACATCCGCTGTCTAAGTATTTCCATCCAGGCTGTGCAAACTGATTGGTATGTGCCGCTGCCCAAACAGCCGGTGATACGACATAGTACCCTGACCAGGGCGAATTAGCTTCCATAATTCCGGAGTGTGCCCAATTTGCATTATCGTATTGCGAATTAATTAAATGCCATACGTCTGTCTTGGTCATCTTTCCATTAATATAGTTCAGGTTCATTTCTTTTGCCAACGAACGGGCACCTGCCCAGTCGCCAATACCTGTCCATCCTTCACTTTCCCATATTGGCAACCCGCAGTTCTGAGCGCTTGTCGTGGTAGTGGTACCTACATAGTGGTATCCAACTGCCCCTATTGCGTTTTTTAATGCTGTATTGCCTGAAAGTTGGTTGGCAAATGACCAATCGGAACTTAAAATATCGGGTGCTATTATCTTAACATTCGATAAACCATTGGCATTCAATGTTGGCCTCAGTATATTTACAATATAGTTTACTGCCTGCGTTGAGGTACCATTAAACGACTCATTCTGATTACCGGCGATATAGTCCATATCATATCCCCAAACACTTTTTAAACCTTTTATGTAACTGACTAAATAATTGGCATTGTTTTGCGACCACATGTTGCCTATCCAACCCGGTGCACCCCATTCCAATCCATAGAGTGTTAAGCCCGGGTTTCTCTGTTTTGCCTGATCAATGAGCCACGTTTCATATCCGCGGGTCATAACAGGATTGGCATTTTCAGCCAGAGTTCTTGCATGACTGGGTTCTGTGCCACTTGTAGAATTAATATCGCCCCCTATTTCTACCTTTAGTTCCTTGTATGAAGCTCCGAAATAAGGCTTAAAAAGATAATCAAGTATCTGGCTACGGTAAGGTTCGGGATAGTCTTTCAGTAGCTTGGTATTTCCACCGCCACCACTTAGAACACCCTCACCTTCAAAAATACGTCCGACGCCTGTACCGTCAATATTTACGGTTGTTTGTGCAACAATATTCATACTATTGCCAAATAATGTGAATATAATTGCAAGAATTAATTTGAAACAGACTGTTTTTACAAATCTCAATAAAGTAATAATCTTTTTCATTTGATGTTGTGATTATTGGGATAACTATGTGAAAAGATTAAAAAAAGTGTACCTGTTTAGATCTATCGATTAGAAGTTCTATATATATCAAAATGATACATATTCATGCTAAAAACAGTAGAAATAGAAATATATGAATTGTTGCTAAAACAAGTACGAACAATACTATAATAAAACGCAAGATACACTTTTTCTATCACAAAAAAAACCTGACAATTGATTATCAAAGGTTTTAAGTTTGAGTTGCAAAATTATCAAACAATGATTTGATAGTTGGAGTAAAACCTGCTAAATGCATGTCAGCCACTAATGAACATAATGTGTGTCAGGATTATTCCTCTGTTCTGACCCAAAACTTCTTCCTTTCCTCAAAAGAGTCTATTCGGAAACCCTATAAAACACATGATAACTCCATAGAACATAAAACTCTTTTATTTCTCCCCTTTTCTAAATCGCAGTTGGGATGTAGTGCAACTGAGACTATCTGTTTGGTCGTTCAGACTACTCGAAGTCCTATGTATTAGGTGGATGGTGCTTATTCCTACTAAGTTGTTGATATTTTCGGAATTCGTAAATTCTTTGGACTAACAATCAGATAAATGGTTTTCTTTCCTGTGTTTTCCGATTTCAGGATTTCTTTTTCAACTAAGTCCTGTAAATCACGTAAAGCTGTATCAGTTGAACAATCAGCCAATTTTGCATAAGTTGAAGTTCGTAAAAATCCAACTTCCTTATCGTAATTGTCATATAAAAAATTAATTATTTTTCGTTGTCTTTCGTTTATAGAGGTAAATTTATGTTTTTCCCAAAAGTGTGATTTGTCAAGAATAATCTCCAGATTCTTTTCACTTGCAAGTAACGCTCTCTCGAAACAGTCTAAAAACCATAGCAAATAAGTCGTAATGTCGCTTGTTCCTTTCTGCGTTTTTTCAATAATTTCGTTATAATGTTTATGTTCCTTGAAAATCTGATTGGACATACTGTAAAATCTGATTTTACTTCCTTCACTTCGAGCTAAAAGCATATCCATAATTGCCCGGGCAAGTCGTCCGTTGCCATCATCAAAGGGGTGAATGGTAACAAACCAGAAATGCGCAATAGCTGATTTTAAAACTAAATCCATCTGATTTTTCTCATTCAGCCAATTCAGAAATATGTTCATTTCCAATGGAACTCTTTCAGGAGTCGGGGCTTCAAAATGTACTTTTTCTTTACCAAATGCTCCGGAAACGACTTTCATTCCAGCCGACCGAAAACGTCCGGCATCAATTTTCACATGTCCACTGTAACCTGATTGAAATAGTGAGTTGTGCCAACCCAAAAGTCGTTCATCGGAAAGAGATTTATCATAATTCTGAGTTGCATCCAAAAGAACATCAACAACGCCCTCAATATTTCGTGGCGTAGATTCAAATTCGGCTCCTACAATACCTAATTTTCGTGCTATAGACGAGCGAACAAGTTCAGGGTTAAGAAATTCACCTTCGATTTTAGACGTGTCAATAACGTCCAAAATCAGAGATTCCAATGTTGCACGCTCGATTAAGTCGAAACCCAATCTTTCCATATGTCCGAGTAATCTACCTTGTAAATGTCTTACTGAGGCTAAAATTGGTAAAATCCTTTCGTAATCCCAAACAAAATTGTACCAGTTTTCTCTTTCGTGTATATACATACTTATTTTCACTGCATAATTTGCGGTAAAAATAGAGTTTTTTCACCGCAAAAGCAAATTTCCAATCTAAAAACTGTAAAAAGTTTTACTTTGTTAATTTTTTTGCACTTGCACCTAACGACTGAATTATGGGCAATTTATGTTCATGTCTCAAGGGATGTTCCATTTGCGGTAGCGTTCACCACTCGCACTACTACAAAGTGAATGCGGGAGCAATCCACGATAGCCCCGATAGCTATCGGGGGGATGCCGGAATGTAAGTCAGCCAATAAGAAACATAATGTAATTAAGAGTTTATATGTCTAATAATTCTTTATACGAACTATCACTGAGTATTTCAATTGCCCGTTCATAGTCTTCTTTATTTATCTGGATGTCAATAGATTCTACCGGGTTAAATCCCATGTATGTAGTTAAGATAGATGAAGCCGGATTGTCTGAAACTAACATCGTATAGATTTCAGATTCTTCCAAAATGTTCTGTATATCCTCAGCAATTGCTTTGTCTTCTAATGATAGTAGAAGTCTTAAGTCGTTTGTCTCCATAATTTATTTTTTTTGAACTAAAAGTCTGTTTTATTTTCGGGTTTATTTTTTGCGTTATTCAAGTTTTATGGGCATTGAACATCTTTGTCTTATTGGTTTCCCGTACAAATATGCAGGACTCCATCTTGGCATTTGATTTATTATTGTTATTACTTTTAGGTCAATTTCAGTGTTGATTCCTCGTATAATTTCCGGATTTGTAACTTTTCCACTTGACGTTATCTCAAATCCAACATATACTTTTGTTATAAAGTCGTCTTTTATAATACCGACTTGTTTAAGTTTGGTTGATATATATTTCCAAAGAGCTTCTATTCCACCAGGAAACTCAGCATCTTTCTTCCAATTCACAGTTTTGTCTAAACTATCAGTCAAAACAAGAGCTCTGTTTAAAAAGTCTTTTCCATATTTTTTCTGAAGTAATTCTGTCATTTCAGAGTCATAACACTTGTAATAAGCCAATGAGTCGGTGAAATACCAGTTGATTTTATAATATTGACTCAGGACATAGAAATAAGTTTGTTCAACCGGGAACATTTCCTCCGAATGGAATGAATACATAGATTTCTTAAAGTCCAATGTTGCCTGAACTTTTGCTTTCTGGCAGTCAGTCTGAGCATAAGTCAGATTAATAGTCAGAATAAATGTCAATATCACAAAAATCTTTTTTTTCATATTATTACTGCTAACGACCGAATTATGGGCATTTGGTAGTCACCGTTTCACGGAATATTCCATTTGCGGGAGCTTTCACCCCTCGCCCTTTGACAAAGTGAATTCGGGAGTAAAACATGCTAATTGCACCTCAAGCCAATAATGAACATAATGTGTTATAGCCACTTATATTTTTTTTGTAATTATTAAACAATCCTTATTTTTCTTGAAGTTCCCGATAAAATTCGGGTCCAATTTATATTGGTTCAGTAGAGAAATAAAAATGATGTCACTGTTTCTAATATTTATATCACTCATTTTAATTGTATAAAAGAAATTACTTACATTTTTTTCCCCAATTTGAGAACTTAAATTATACCAAAATGAAGAGCAATAAAAAAAGTCTTTTTCTTTTGTTGATGTATTGGCTTTTATATTTTTTAGAAGAGCCTGCAACCCCGATGATTTATGATAATCGTGTTGGTCTGGCCAGGCTTTTACTCCTAAATTCTCGTAAACATTCTCTATCATTAAGCTTCCAAAATAGTGAGCCCAACTTTCACAATAATCTGTGGTCATCCAATTGCAAGGAGATGTTATATGATACATACATAAATGTCCCATTTCATGACAAAGCCCATATACGTCATTATATCCACTCTTCTGAGGAGACAAAAAATCATTCATAGACTTATATTCCCATGTTATCAGATCATGATTTTCACTACTGCAATATAACTTGGTTCTGTTGGATTTAACTATATTAAGTTCAATCTTTTCAGGAAAAGAAAATCCCATTTTCAATGCGTTGTTTTTAACTACTTTGAGAATGTTGAGACTAGCTTTAGCATAATTTTCGGTACACTCTTCGTATTGTACAATGAAGTCTTTAGTTGTAATAGTTTTCGTTACTGCATGAATATTCATGATGGACATTGCAATCAAAATAAGAGCTGTTAGTGTCAGTTTCATCTTTCTTTTTTTTATAATTGTTTATAACGACCGAATTATGGGCAATTTATGGTCATGCTTCACTGGATATTCCATTTGCGGGAGCATTCACCACTCGCCATACGACAAAGTGAATGCGGGGCCAGCTAATGACCCATTGTGTGTTAGGTGTTCTTTTTTTTTCTCGTTCTTTCGTTCTTTTTTGATTTTCAACTTAATACTCGATTTTTCAGCTAAGCTAGTTAAGTCCGAATATGGGTCATTGTATTGTTCTTCAAGTTCTCTTTTTGTCAAACCGAAAATATCCTTTGAGTATGTCGTATGTATGCTTCTTGACATATAATTATTTCAATTTATAGTGTGTCGAGATTTCAGTTAGTTTCAAATCATTATTTGGAAGTTGGACTAGTTGCATTGAAATCCCATATGTATATAGATTATAAGTCAATTTATTGTCTGAGATATAGTCATTCTTTTCACCTTTAGGATATAAGTCAATTATTTTAGGATTAATCATTCCAATCTCCAATCCACTCTCAGTAAACACCTTTAAACTTTTATCTTCTTGTATTGTAATCCATTTTAATTTCAAATTATTTCTGTCTTTTTCGTCTGAAAATTCAAAGTTTAAGGATTTGAATTTAATTTCATGAGTATATTCACTTCCTGACGTTCTTTTTCCTGTTTCTACCTCAAAACCATCCCATTGATTAATCGTATATTCATTTGGATTTGGCTTATATTTTATCTTGAAAATCGAACAGACTTGTTTTATTGTTGTCTTGAAAAGCAGAATAGAATCATTGTCATAAACTATTCCTTGTCCAGGGAGAACTTTCACAGAATGTATTTTCTGACTAAATGCTGTAAAGCAAATCAGGTTAAATAGAATAAATGCTTTAAATTTCATATATGTTTTTTTTCTAAAATACCACCTAACGACCGAATTATGAGCATTTGGGGGTCACCGATTCACGGGATGTTCCATTTGCGGGAGCGTTCACCCATCGCACTGCGACAAGGTGAATGCGGGAGCAATCCACGATAGCTATCGGGACTGCCAAATGCACACATAAGCAAAAAATCAACATAATGTGTGTTAGGGGGCTAGGCGTATTCATTCAGTCTGTTCCGAAGTCACTCGTTGATTATTTAGTTTCATCTACTCACTTTTACGTTCTATACAAAAGGTTTGTTTCTAAGTCGGCTGTTAGAGGTTCTTAATCTTGTCCTTCGTAAGTAAATTTCCCTGTTTTCAAGTCTAAAAAACCAAATTGCGAGTTCGAATAACTAATGAAAATTACCTTTCCCCCTTTATTATTTATACTTCCATATATATTATCGGGGAATTTCCCAATTTGGTAATATGTTATAACTGGATTTGGATGTCTGTATTCAGAAAGATGATTGTCTTTACGTGGATTTGTTTCCCAAATAATTTGTTTTGAATTGTTGTATGCTGTTATTGTCGTATGTGTTGAGTCTAATACATAATAGTTATTTGTAATAGAATCTACAATAATTACTTGTTTCCTTTCTTTTGATTTTGCTCTTGAATCCCAAACTGTATGACCATTCAAATCATTTACCCAGGCAGAATCTTTGTTGTCTTTATGTAATTCACGTTCCTTGTGCATTTTTAGAATTACATTAAGCAAAGAATCATCTTCCTGTTTGTTGAAATCTTTTTCGGAAAGTCTAATTTGTGCTTCAATAAAATTAATTTGGCTTCCGATAAAAAGCAAAATCAATACTAATTTATTTATTCCTTTCATAATATTTTGTTTATCTGTTTTTTTTTACGCTTACACCTAACGACTGAAGCTATGGGCATTTGGCGGTCACTGTTTCACGGAATGTTCCTTTTCTCGACCATGTTTAATCAATTCCATCGGGTTGCATTTTCATATTTTGACGAAAAGGTAATTTTTACTCAAGCTCCAATTCCCCTTTATCCTGATTTAACTTGTGAATTGTTTTAGCATTCAGTGAAGAAACCACTTTTTCCCCTGTACCTGTATTTGCTTCAAGTTCCTGACGGGCCACTTTGGCTACATTTCCACCTTTAATGGCTACCTTTTTATTTCCATTAAATGTGTCTGGTTTTACTACTGCCGAAATATCTTTCGTTGATGCCTCCGCCAGCATATTAAGAATCAACTCCGTATTGGTCATGTTATCCCGCAGATTCTCTTTTTTTAACCCCTTGAGTTGTTTGTAATCTTTGGTGCTTCTTCCTGCCCAGGTTTCAGTAATAATATCGGTAAGCGTGGCAAATTGCTGTCCTTATTTCATACTGCGCAGTCTCCATTCATCAGTTAGTTCTTTGCGAATTTCAATACTTTTCAGGCGTTGATTGATCCAGTTATCTGAATAGCCTAACTTTTTGTATTGAAACATAGCACGGTCGATAGTTAGTTCCGGGTCTTGCAGTTCGTCCAACCGTTCGCTGGCTATTTGTGCTAACCACAGTTTAAAAGGTTCTGCTTTGGGTGAAGGTATTGATTGAATAAGACGGAAAAGTTGCTCTGAGTCAGCCACATCTGTTTCTCTCATTTTTCCATCCTCAGCCAATAATTTCAACCGGTTACAATTTGTAACCGTTTCGTTTCCTTCTTTTAAAAGCCTGTTTTTAAGAACTTTCCAATAATTCCTTGCTCTCTGAAAATCAGGTTGGTCTGTTAATGCCTGAACAACATCTATAACAGAAAAGTACCATTTTTCTTGTTCATCATCCCAAACTGTACGGACAAGTTTTTCATCGAATATCTTGATTCCATTTTTCCGAGTCATAATTTTATCGATTTTAAGGTTAAGTTTATGATATTCCTATGTATTTTTTTCTTTATTCATGGGTACTGTCTTTCCTTTAATCTTTCAAAAAACCGTATTCAACCAACAAATTCTTGCTGTTTTCAGTCCAATCCCGATAGCTGTCGTGACACTTCGCTTCGCTCAGAACTTGAACTAACCACTAACTGCAAATAATCAATCTTGGACGAAAAGTTGGTAACCTAACGACCAAATTATGGGTATTTATGCTCACCGTTTCACAGTATGTTCCATTTTCGGGAGCATTCACCCCTCGCTATGCGACAAGGTGAAAGCGGGAGCAATTCACGATAGCTATCACTACTGCCAATTGCACGTCAGACAATAATCAACATAATGTGTGTTAGCGGTTTTGAATCACACATTTCACTTCATTACATTGCTTATCATTAACATCTGAATCATATAGATACTTGCAATAACATTAATAAGAGAAAAGAAATATTTAAATTCTCGTCCAATCGAATTTCTTAAACCAAAACCTAAATTTGCTACAATCATTGCTAAATATAAAAGTGCATATATCATTAAATCTCCCAATTCGAAACAAAAACTGAGATTCTTAAAAATAACGAAATACACAAAAAGCAAGAATAAAACGAGATAAATTATATATGTTATTGTCAATATATCTTGTCCTCGTTTATCTGACTGAGTTTTCTTAAATGGAATGAAAACAGGTATAAAAGTCAATAATAATAAGCCTAATATAATATATTCCATATACTTTTTTTTCTACATTACAGACTAACGACCAAATTATGTGCATTTGGCGTTCACCGTTTCAAGGGATGTTTCATTTGCGGGAGCGTTCACCCCTCGCCCTTTGACAAAGTGAATTCAGGAGTAAAACATGCTAATTGTACCTCAAGCCAATAATGAACATAATGTGAGTTAAGGCTAGGTGTTTTTATCTCAAGTAATTCTCTGGTCTGGTCTTGTTGAAAAATATCTTATGTCCATGTCCATCAATAAAATATTCTGGTTTTGTGTCTCTTTTGAGAATATATTTGTTGTCAGCAATTACGTTTCCTCCAAATTCACATTCATAACAATTGTCTAGGGTTTTAATTGTTAGAGTCCTGTCGATGATCGTAATTAGCCATTTACAACCTTTTTCATCAGAGTCTTCTTTTGAATAATAAATTCCTTTTCCATTTTGGATTTTCAATCTACAGTAACGTTGTCCGATGTTTCCAGTATAAATGTCAATGTAAAATAAAATTGTGCTGTCAGTTTCGGCATAGACAATAACTTTACCACCATAAACTTTCCTAATATCACCGAATGAATAAACTCCTGAATAAATGGAAGTCTTTAATTGAAGTTTTTTTGTTGTTTGTCCAAAACTTAATAATGTCGAAACAAGTAATAAAAATATTAATTTCCTTCTCATAGTTTTTTCTTATTTTCAAGCACCGTATAGTTTCGTCCCTTTCTCAGAATAAAGTAAGTCTAAAATTGTAAATCGTCAGGTCTTATAAACACAATTATTTTTTTCCTCCACTTGCCACTAACGACCGAATTGTACGCATTTGGCATCACCGTTTCACGGGATGTCCCATTTGCTGGAGCATTCATCCCTCACCTTGAGACAAAGTGAATACGGGAGTAAAGACCGTTGAATGTACGTTAGCCAATAATGAATATAGGCATATTACATGTATCCATTTCTGAGATTTGTTTTAAAATAATTAGTCGTTTATTTTTTGTACTTTATTTTTATGTTTCTCGTCAAGAAAAGTTTATATTCATGCGTCAAGAATACTTTTTATGTTCTATAGTTCAATTGTCATCAATGTAAAAAAATATATACCAATCAATAACAGCAAATTGCTAACAATAACAGCAATTATAGGTCTTGTTTTCCCTTTCTTGTCACAGTAGTTATATAAAAAGAGGAAATCAACGAAAAATACAAATATTAACCCTATGGAAAATAATATTATCCCTTCTCCAGCGCCAAAGCCGAACATAAAAGTAGATACAATAACCAAAATCAGACTGAACAAACTGTACTTCAACATAAAGTCTCTACTTGAATCAGGACTCATTATAAGCAGAGCACTTACAACTTTTGGAATAATTAAAAGGATTAAACCAAATAGTAGAATCTTTAAAAAAGTCGGAATTTTAAAATCACTTCTTGAATCATTTCTTGGCTCAATCTTAAATTTGCCATTTCTTTCTGATATTAACAGTCTGCTAGATTGATTAAGTCTAATTGAGTCTAATCTAACCTCAGTTTCATCTTTCAATTTTAATCTGATAGTTCCTATATCTCCCACCTCCCCAAAAACATACTCTTTTGTATATTCCAATACTTTATCAGCTTCTTTTACTTTTCCATAGAAGCTATTAGTAATCACTTCAATACTATCAATTTTCATAATAGCACTTTCATCTATTTCTATTACTTCTTTCGGAGGAACAGGATCCCTCAGGCAAGAAGTCGTTAAAAATATAATTGTCAGTAAAATTATTCTTTTCATTTTCAGGGAAATAATAGTTGTCCTTTTTTTTTGGTTGCTTACGACGACCGAGACTATGGGCATTTATGGTCATGTTTCACGGGATGTTCCTTTTGCAGGAGCGTTCACCCTTCGCTCTGTGACAAGGTGAATGCTTGAGCAATCCACGATAACTATCGGAACTGCTAAATGCCCCTCTGCCAATAATGAACATAATGCGTGTTATGGGCTTGTGTTTTGGTTGTTTTAGTTTGTGTTTTGTCAGTTGACATAAAGTCAGTCTAGTTCATAGTCGTTTTTTCGTTTCTTTAAATTCTGTTTCGTTAATTGCTTTTCTATTTCTTCTTTTTGTAAATTCCTTTTGGGTCGTCAAACTTAATCAATAGTGTTTGAACAAAGTCTTCGTTAATAACTTCTTTATTTAGTGCACGGCACTTATGAATATTAGTCCACGATTCAGTGTAATTCTCTAAATAGTAGTCGCAAATAGCCAATTTGAAATATGCATTTGCATTATTATTGTCGAGGTGAATGCTTTTATTTAAGATTGTTTCTGTTTCAGCAATCAAAGATTTGTCTTTCGTTTGATTATACAAACTTAACATAGGGATTGACCAGTCAACAGGTAAATTAATATTCGTGCTGTCAAGTGACCAGCTTTTCTTAAAGTACTTTATTGATTCCTTGTCGTTTCCGTTCCGTCCTTCCAAAACTGCAAAACCCCAATGTACTTTTGCATTTGTTGAGTCAAGTAACCAAGCTTGATTAAATCGAAACATTGCAGTATCTAAAATTCCCTTTCGAAAATAATCCCAACCAACTGCAGAATAATGCTTACTTGCTATTTTCGAATCACCATATTGTTGTAAAGTAGTGGAAATAAATTCTGAGTCAGCACGTAGTTGTTCTAATGATTTTTGAATATGTCCATATTCAGGATAATGATTAATCGTTAAATTTCTGGATTTATCTTTTGTATTTGTCGACAGACTACAACTTACAATAGTTAATATTGTAATAAACAGAGCAAGGAATATTTGTTTCATATTTGATTGTACTTTAGTTGTCTTTTATTTTTCTACAATAGCCCCTAACGACCAAATTATGGGTATTTATGCTCACCGTTTCACAGTATGTTCCATTTTCGGGAGCGTTTACCCCTCGTCCTGCGACAAAGTGAATGCGAGAGCAATCCATGATAGCTATCTGAACCGCTAAATGCACGTCAGCCAGCCAATGACCCATAGTCATGTGTAGCAGCTGTTATTTTTTTTTTCGTTTTTTCGCAATAAGATAAATGATCCAGAAACCTAAAATAAAAGTCACTCCGTAAATTCTTATTCTCATTTTCAAGTCAATGGATGATATATAATCGGTCGTTGTAATGTAAAATAAAAACAACAGAATTGGTGTTGAGATTAACAGGAAATACAACATTTTTTTTGTTGCAAAAGATGATCCTTCATGAATAATAATCGCTTTGTTATCAATCACATATTTATCAATTTGATTTATAATATCTTTACAAAAAGTCTCAAAAGGTTCTGACTTGCAGAAGTTGTCGTTTGCAAATAATTTAAATCGATCTGTATTATTTCTCAGATAAAGTACAGGTCCATTTTTTCCATAATAAACCTTATATGAAATTAAGTCTTTGAAATTTATTGTCCTGATTAAATCGTTTTTGAATTCAAAAGCAACAAAGTCTGAATATAATTTTGCAGCACAATTTCTTACCGCAAATTTCTTTAAATACCGAAAAGTCAGTAAAGCGACAATTAATGATGGTATCGAAAAAAGATAAGCCATATTAACACTTGATTCATTAAATATTATAGCAAAAACTACTATGATAAAAGAAAATGATAGTATACTCGCTAACAAAACTACAAGAGTATATAACATTTTCGTATATTGAAATCTGTATTCGTTCATCGTGGTGAAATTCTTATTATCGACTAAGTTTTTTATTTTTTAAAATGGCCGCTAACGACCGAATTATGGGCAATTTATGGTCATGTCTCACGGGATATTCCATTTGCGGGAGCGTTCACTATCGCCCTGCAATAAAGTGAATGCAGGAGCAATCCACGATAGCCCCGATAGCTATCGGGGGGATGCCGGAATGCACGTCATCCAATAAGGAACATAATGTGATTAAGAGTTTATGTGTCTAATAATTCTTTATAAGAACTATCACTGAGTATTTCAATTGCCCGTACATAGTCTTCTTTATTTATTTGGATGTCAATAGATTCTACCGGGTTAAATCCAGTGTATGTAGTTAAGATAGATGAAGCCGGATTGTCTGAAACTAACATTGTATAGATTTCAGATTCTTCCAAAATGTTCTGTATATCCTCCGCAATTACTCTGTCTTCTATTGATAGTAGAAGTCTTAAGTCGTTATTCTTCATAATTTATTTTTTTGAACTAAAAGTCTGTTTTTATTTTCGGGTTATTTTTTGTGTTATTCTAGTTTTATGGGCATTGTATATCTTTGTTTTATCGGTTTCCCGTACATATATGCAGGACTCCATTTCGGCATTTGATTTATTATTGTTCTTACTTTTAGGTCAATTACTGTGCTGGTTCCTCGTGTAATTTCCGGATTTGTAACTTTTCCACTTGGCGTTATCTCAAATTCAACATATATTTTTGTTTTAAAGTCGTCTTTTAAAATTCCGATTTGTTTAAGTTTGGTTGATATGTATTTTGAAAGAGCTTCTTGTCCACCAGGAAACTCAGCATCTTTTTTCCAATTCACAGTTTTGTCTAAACTGTCAGTCAAAACAAGAGCTCTGTTTAAAAAGTCTTTTCCATATTTTTTCTGAAGTAATTCTGTCATTGTAGAGTCATAACACTTGTAATAAGCCAATGAGTCGGTGAAATACCAGTTGATTTTATAATATTGACTCAGGACATAGAAATAAGTTTGTTCAACCGGGAACATTTCTTCAGAATGAAATGAATACTTAGATTTATGAAAGTCCAATGTTGCCTGAACTTTTGCTTTCTGGCAGTCAGTCTGAGCATAAGTCAGATTAATAGTCAGAATAAATGTCAATATCACAAAAATCTTTTTTTCCATATTATTACTGCTAACGACCGAATTATTGGCAATTTATGGTCATGTTTCACGGAATGTTCCATTTGCGGGAGCGGTCACTGTCGCCGAGAGACAAAGTGAATGCTAGAGCAAACTGCCGGAATGCACGTCAGCCAATAATGAACATAATGTGTGTTATGCACATGTGGTTTTATTTTCGTTCAATAATATAATTTTTTATTTTTTTGTGGAGCCAAACTGTGAATCTGTTTGTTTCCCAAAAAATCGTAGTTTTTCTGTCATTACAAAGTTGTATAAATGTTTGCTTTTCAAATGAGAGTTCATCGTAATCACCCTTAAACTTAAAACAACTTGTAAATCCTATCATTCCATTTTTGAATTCGACTAAACCTAGTTTGTAAGGGTTAAACTTATATCTAATGTGTTTGTATTCTTCGTTCATTAACGTCAATTCGCCGTTTATTATTGGAATTTCTCCGGTAGTACCATTAATTATAGTCCAGACTTTCTTCCCTTTTGATAGAAATAGAAACAATCTTTGACCTGAAGCATATTTTGATTGTCTTGTGTCACATTCCCAATCTATAAGTTGGTTAACTAATATCATTTCTAGTCTCTTACCTTTAATGGTCTCTTCAATTCTAAAATTGAAAGTTGTTTTATTAACTTGTGTAATTTCCCCAATTACTATTAAGTCAGCAGTTCCTGCAACTATTTCAATCGGATAAGTTATTTTCTTACCCATAATAGTCAAGTTACAAGCGATAAATATTGTCAAAATTATAATATGTCTCATGCTGTTCTATTTTTTAATATTGTGCATAACGACCAAATTATGGGCATTTGGCGTTCACCGTTTCACGGGATGTTCCATTTGAGTTAGCGTTCATCCCTTGCTCTGCGACAAGGTGAATGCGGGAGCAAAACATGCTAAATGAACGTCAGCCAATAATGAATATAATGTGTTTTAGGGCCAGGTGATTATCTTTTTGTTTTTCGGTCGAGTTGTATAAAGTTAAATCCTGTCGTTTCCTATTCTTTGTAGTTTTTCGCCTTAACTATATCTAGCAAGCTAACAGAGTTGTCAATTTCTTCCAGAATCCAACTTTTTTTTCCTCTCACAAAATGATAAGTGTCTGAAAATTTCTCTGTCGTTCTGTCTGGATTTTTTATAATTTCACCTGTCGTGTCAAGAATAGTATAATCTAAGATAGTCCCTTTTATATACGCAATGTATCTGTCTTTTGAGTCATCTTTATAGTCTTCACAGCCAATAATCTTTGTCTCTGTAATATCTATACAGCTGATAATATTTTTCTCGTGTTTTTCAGTCATATCACCAAGCATAACTTTGTATTTCTCGTACAACTCTGGAGTAATATAGTCTTTAACCTGGTCAATATCTCTATTCTCCCAGGCCGCCTGGACATTGTAAAATGTTCTCCGTGCATTTAATTTCATTTCGTCAAAGTCCCAAAATGAATCAGAACCAATTATTTGGCTCAAAACCTTTTTCGAGAAATTAGTTTTCCAAAGTATAAGGGTTGTTGTTACACCGGTAAACATTCCAAATACTATGAACCCAATAAAAACAATATAATCCCAGAAACTTGTATATCCATTATAACCATGGTAACCACCTACACCATGACCTCCACCAAACCCTCCTCCGCCAGTGCCTCCATGACCACCGCCACCGCCGTGTCCTCCGCCTCCGCCACCTCTTGCAAGAATTGTCTCAACAGTCAAAACCAAACAAATTAATACCACCAGTCTCAATAAATCTTTTCTTTTCATAATTGTATAAATGTTTCTGTTTCTTTTTTTTCCTTCTCTTGCCCCTAATGACCGAATTATGGGCAATTATGGTCATGTCTCACGGAATGTTCCATTGCAGGAGCATTCACTATTGCCCTGAGACAAGGTTAATGCGGGAGAAAAATCTGCAAAATGCACGTCAGCCGATAATGAACATAATGTATATTAGCTGCTGGTGTGTGTTTTTTATCTGAGATTTATTTCGCCATTTTCCCAATAACCTTCTGCAAATGAAAGCTTTGATAAAACATCTTTACAGATTTTCTCATAGATATTTCCAAATCCAAATATTATTTTTCTATCGTATCGAAACCAATCTTCAGTTAAACTATTTCCAGTTTTCATATTCGATTGAATTCTTTTTCTTTTATTTAAATCGTGAGCAGTTAATTTATTTTCCTTTATTTCTCGACCATAAGACGTTTTAAAGTCACCACGATTACAATTTGCAACTTCAATTACAAAGCCACCACCACTTCTATCAAACTGAAATGTCAACAAATTTATTCTTTCAACAGTGAGCCGTCTGAAATGTGGGAAGGAACCTTTAAAGTTTAATTGCCTCAAAGTGGGAATGACTATTTCGTTCAGCTTCTTTATCATTTCATCTCTCTCCGCACTACTCATGTTTTCTATTTTTATATGTTTTTGTTTCAGTTTGATTTCACGGTTTTTAAAAGTTCGCTGTCGAAGATTGCTACAGGTGAAATCACAATTTCATTCATAGGAATCTTGTTTCCATATCTTTCTTTCATTTTCTGTTTTACAGCTTCGTTCGTCAAATCGAAGTCGCTAAGCTTTTCAAGTTTCCCGATTTCCAGTCCGGTTGCACGTTGATAGACTTTCCAGATTAATTCCGAACAATATATTTTGTCATCCGACCATTCAAAAGTCAAGTCATAGTTTTTACCTTGAAATTTATAGCCTATTTGTTTCATTTTCGCTAAAGTCGCCGGAGTTAAAACTTGGTCAGCATTTTTCAGTCGTTTTATAACATATTTTCCGTCTTTTCCTCTTGCAATCCACTTGTCAAGCGGAGTTCGCTTGACTGGTTGAACTGCTTCAAAAACGTAATAATCTTTTCTATCCTTGTATATTAGTCCACAATGAGAATATTTTGATTTTGTCGCAAGTTGTATTGCCTGGCTTTGTCGTGAAAGTGAAGTCTGAAAAATTAAGTCTCCTTCTCTTAATTCATTGTTGCCTGTCAGATTTCTTACTTCATTTTTTGCGTTGTCAAGTCGTTGTCTCGGGTCGTAATATTTTCGTTTGGCATAAAGGCCACTAACTAAAATAATTGCAATTAAACCAATTAATAATATCGTCTTTTTCATAAAGTTCTCATGTCTTTTTTTTTAACTTGCATATAACATCTAATGTTATGTGCATTTGGTGTTCACCGTTTCACGGGATGTTCCATTTGCTGTAGCGTTCACTTTCACTATGCGACAAAGTGAATGCGGGAGCAATCCTACCGAAATGCACCTCAACCAATAACGAACATAATGAGTGTTGGTACCAGTTTTTTCGTTTTAATTCAATTTATTTACTAGGAAATAGTTTTACCCTGAAGTCTGAAGGAACAAAATATAAATCTAATTTTACACCAATTGATATATAAATCGGAACATTTATTCCTTTTTTCTTTGCTGGTATCAATTTAATCTTACTTAAATCATATACTATATACTTTGTAAGTTGACTGCTATTGTAGTCATCTTTTTCAAACTCTACTTTCTTGATATCTCCTTGATTGTCAATATAAAGTTTTAGTTCATAATAAAAAACACCTTCACCTCCAATTGGTTGTCTTAAAAGGCTATCTTCGAGAAATACACTTAATAATGAATCTCTTAAACAGGGTTGAATTTGTCTTTTGAGATCATTGTATTTGAAAACTGGTAATGTATCAACATCAAAAACTGACAAATAGCCATCTACTTTGATTTTTGTAGTATTTTGTGATGTCTCATTTGAAGATTTGATTCCACTATTTGTTTTATTCTCGAGTTTACAAGAATAATTGATAAACATTAATATTAATATGGTAAGAATCCTTTTTTTCATTTTCTATCTATCAAATTCTGTAGATAATCTTCAAATTGTCATTTATTCTGTCAGTGAGTATTTCTACTAATTCCTCATCCATAAATTCATAGTTATCCGATATTTTCAGTACTTCTATTTTAGGGAGTTCCAAATGTATGTAATGCTTTTGTATTTTTGAGCGTTGTTCTGTTTCCATTACTAAAATTAAATCAGCCCAATTCAAGTCTTTTTCTGAAATCTTTCTGTTACTTTTCGGACTTAGACCAGCAGAACGGATATTGAATCTGTCGTCATTTTTAAAAATGTATTCAGCTGTTCGGCTTCGTCTCTTGTTTCGACCACAAACGACAAGTATATTCGGTCTTTCTGTCATTTTCTTTTTCTTTTAAAATTCCTGTTAACGACCGAATTATTTACATTTGAGTGTCACCGTTTCACGGGATGTTCCATTTGAGTTAGCGTTCATCCCTTGCTCTGCGACAAAGTGAATGCGGGAGCAAAACCTCCAAATTGCACTTCAGCCAGCCTGTGACCATAGACGTGTGCTAGGGGCATGGGCATTTATAACTTTCTATTTGTGTTTTAATTTTCTAAATGCAACAATTGCAATAAACAATGCTCCTAAACAGATTAAATGATATTTTAACCGTTTAAATCTATTACCGTAATTAATGTGATTTATAGTCTCGTTGCCAACTACAGATTTTTTTTTGTACTTTTTATCTTTTACCAACCACCCAATCTCTGGTCGAAGTGTTAATGTATTTAAATCTTGTTTTATGCCAATAAATCCTGCTAGAAATTCCATTTCATAGTTTGTACCATAATAGTTCCAAATAAAATTTGCTTTTGAGAGTCCGTTATTAAATTGATTAGTTAACAGACCTTCAAAATGTTTTTTAGGCTCTATGTCAATAAAGGGGTTTATGTTCATTTTATTATTGTCATTTATATATGGAAAAAACTTGATAATCCATCCAGTTATATATGGACCTCCACTTTCATCCTTTCTTTTAAAAATATTTGACCAAAATGCAGTGTCAATTTTATTATCACTTGCATCAACAAATTGTTGAATAATCGGTTCGAGTGAATTTATCCAGTTGTCTATTTTATACCCTTTGAATTGCTGTAGCCCTTTTTTAATTTTAAGCCAATCGGTTTTTGTTCCTTCGATATTTATTGTAGGTATACCACACAATGTTGAATATTCATATTCGAAATAACCACTCATAACATCCAATAATGCCACTTCGTAAGCTGCTTTTTCTACAGAAGTTGTTGTGCTAAATGATTGAACATATAAGTTATGGATGTCAGATTTTACATATTTAGAAATTGAATCTGACATAACCGGGAAAGCTAATGGCCAAGGTGATTTTGTGCTACCTTTTTTAAATTCTTTACTTATTGGTTGCGTGTTTACTATCAACTTCTTCTTTCCGTCAAACTTTACAAATTTCTTTCTCAATTCTTCAATGTTATTGTTTACGTGAGTTGAAAATCCTTGACAAATTAATAACCAAATCATATCTGGACTAATACTTATTGGGCGATGATCTGCATAAGCAATATAAAGAGCAGCAATAAATGGGTGTATTTCTGTAGAAACAATAGGTTCATTTCTTAGTTTAAATTCACAAGCTTCAAATCCACCTCCAGTTAAAGTCTCAATAGCTTTAACATAAGTAACTTCAGAAAGAGGTTCTTCCGCTAACTTAACGTCTTTACTTATTATTTTTATTTGTGCTGATGGTCTAAATACAAACAATAACAAGACTAATATGCTAAATAATTTTTTCATGTATAATATTTGAAACTACTTTCAAGTTTACGCTTTTATGTACAGTTTTACTTTTATTGCCTTGCCCCTAACATCAATATAGTTTTCATGTTTTTTTGGATATGTTCCACACTGTGGAATCTATATTGACCTTATAATTATGTCTGTTTATTTATATGTTGTTTAAAAACTGATGTTTGTAATTTCCTGCCATTTTTATGTTATATATTATCCAATTTGTTAAATATCCAATTTGTTCATTAGCGTTCTCCGCTGAATGCGACAAGGTGAATGCGTCAGTAATCCACGATAGCTATCGGGGGGGGCTGAAATTCACGTCAGCCAATAATGAACATAATGTTTGTCATGGGCAAGTTTTTATTACTTAATCATACTTTCAATTTTTTCTAGTGTTCAGGTGAATTAACAAAAGAATAATCGTAATAAATCACATAGACAGTTTAAACTCGTATTACGTGGTCTCACAATTTGCTACACTCTAATGTCCTTATAGACATAGTTTTTAATTTCTTTGTCATCTCATTGGTTTATACAAAGTAATTAAGATACCCAAAATTTTAAAAAACTCCTCACTTTCTCACATTTTCGACTTGTAGCATTAGTCTTTTTCTACTCTCACGCGATAAATTTACACTACAATTAATAGGCAAAATCAAGTCGTAATATTTTTTTTATTCATATACAAACAATTCCTTATACTTTTCAGTATCTAAACTATTGATTTCTGAATATGGATAATTTAGGGCATTATACGTATAAAAGACAGCAAAGGAATAAATATCAGTTGGATGAACTGAGTTAGTTTGAACGCCTGTTAATACGTTGTTAATCGAATTATCATTAATGCCATCAAGCAAACCCCATGTTGAATTGAAATGAGTTAAATCAACACCTTTGAAAATCCCATTCTTATTATCGAAAGTTTTAGTGTTTTTTAATGTAGTGTTATCTGTAATTGTTGTGACACCAATGATATTTCCATTTGAATCATATGTATTCTTTATTGTAGATGTACTTGTTAAAATTTTACCGTTTAGGGTTACCCAATACTCGGTATAATTATTTATATAAGTTTCATCAGACGAATATGTGTTTATTAATTTTGAATATAGTATAGGTTTACTACCAGGAGTCGGGTATATATACTTTTCTGTTTTGATTAATTGATTACTCCCATTAAATGTATGAACACTATATCCCAGAATCTGTCCATTTGAATATGAAGTCTCAATCATAGTATTGCCTGAGTATTTGTAACTTACTCTCCCAAAAAGATTATAGCACAGAGCTATTTTTCTCCCCTCATATTGTATAAATGTTGTATCTATAGTTCTTCCTAATGAATCCTGTAAAATTAAATATATAGGCTTTGGTCCCGTTAGAACAGGAGAATTATCGTTTTTGCAACTAACAAAAACAAGGCATGAGATTATGATAATTAGTGAGACTGAATAAAAATTCTTCATTGTATATTATTGTGTTTATTTATTTGTAAATGCTATGTTTTTTTTCTAAACATGCCAATAACTACCAAGTCTATAGGTATATGGCATTCTCCGTTTCACGGGTTGTTCAATTTGTGGGAGCGTTAACTGTCGCCCTGCGACAAGGTGAATGCGGGAGCAATCCACGATAGCTATCGGGACTGCTAAATGCAAGTCAATGTGTATTGTGGGGTCGTTTTTTGTTTTTCAATCGTAACAACTGAAATTTCTGTTGGAATCATTTTTCCTAAATTACCAGTCATTTTTCTTTATTTTTTTCTCGTTAAAATACAATTCACTTTGGTTCTATCATCATTTTTCCAGGTTTATGTACAACCTTCTTTTTTGACTTTTCAATATAAAATAATAAGTTTCGATAGTTTTTTAAAAGAGTTTTATTGCTATAACCACCTAATTTAATGTCATATATTGCATCGTATCTATCAGTCAACACAATTTCAGCGCCATAACCGTCGTAAATTCTAGAAGATCTATTTGTGTCGTTAGTTAGATTTAATGTGTCAGGTTGAAATAATTTAGCAGTAAGTAAGTATATTGTGTCAAGTTGTGCCCTGTTTAGTGAATATTGGATAGTCTTAATTGGCACTCTGTCGTAGTATCTATCCCCAAACTTCTCACTTTTTTGGTATTTGTATGTTGTATATTGTAATAGGTTGTCTTCATAATCAATAATATTATGATTGTCGTCAAACTCATTACTGACATTAATCAAATATTTAAAATCATTACCAGAATGTACTACATTGATTGTAACATCGAACTCATAATTTCGATATTTTTTTTGACTATTTTCAGCTTTGTTACTAGTTGTCGCTTTCTCATTTGAGTTAGCACAACTACTTAAAAGAACCAAGAAGATTAATGCAAAATAGTTATTCATGTTGTGTTTTTTTTAATGCTCCATAACGATCAAGACTATGGACATTGGCGGTTACCGTTTCACGGAATTTTCTATTTGCAGGAGCTTCAATAACGCCCTGCGACAAGGTGAATGCGGGAGCAAACCTCCGAAATAGACTTCATCCAATAATGAATATAATGTGTATTTGGGCAAATAGCTTTGTCATGTAGTTTGTTTTTCGTCGGCCTTTTCACCCTGAAAGTTTTTACTACTCAACTTCAGTTATTGTTTTTTTTTAAGTGTCAATTTGTGGAGAGAAAAATTCAACTTTACCACATTTTGGACAAATATATAAATCGAATGATTCTCTGTTCACAAAAGCTTCAAAGAGATTTCCGAATACTCCAAATGGTGTACCTTCATGAAATTTAAAGTTCCCTGAAAAGATAAGAGGAACTTTACAACGAAGACAATCAATATCTTTCTTCTTTTCTAACGGATCTTCAAATTCCACAATTTTATTTTCAGTTAGACTGTAATTGCAGTTCCAGCATATTTCAAAATTATCTTCAATTTCTGAGTTGCAATTTGGGCAATTTTTCATGATTCTTTATATATGTATTTGTTTGTTTCCGTACAGTAAATTTCCTGCAAAGTTTTCTGTTTTCTCATTTTTTCAGTCAGCCAAAGAAGCTGTCAAAGCATGACAATGTCCGTCAGTCACAAAGTAAAGTCACTTTTTGTTCCTTTCACTTGTTGTCCGGCAGCTTGTAATTCAATAATCTTTTACTCTATCTCTTCGTTTTTTTTGTCGTATTTGATGGAAGCAATTAAACCTATAATTACACATATCAAAGAAAATATACTAAGATATGATTTGCATTTTTTGATGAATCTAAATGGGTGTAATCTATGATTATAAACTGTCCAATTGTCACAATTACTGAAACGGCAAATATCCCAAATCTGATTTTCTTCATTTAAATTAGTTTTCAATGAGATATCATTGAATGTTATTTGATATAGTTCCCTCGCTTTACCCGATTTTTCATAGCAATCTATCGATATAGAAATATCTGTTTCTTGCTACTGCCCTAACAACCTAATTATCGTCATTTAACGGTTACCGTTTCACGGAATTTTCTATTTGCAGGAGCTTCAATAACGCCCTGTGATAAGGTCAATGCATGAGCAAACCTCCGAAATAGACCTCAGCCAATAACGAACATAATGTGTCTTAGGGGCAAATACCTTTGTCATGTAGTTTATTTTTCGTAGGCCGTTTTCACGCTGAAAGTTTTTACTACTCAACTTCAGTTATTGGTTTTCTTTTTAAGTGTCAATTTGTGGAGAAAAAAATTCAACTTTACCACATTTTGGACAAATATATAAATCGAATGATTCTCTATTCACAAACGCTTCAAAGAGATTTCCGAACACTCCAAATTGTGTGCCTTCATGAAATTTAAAGTTTCCTGAAAAGATAAGAGGAACTTTACAACGAAGACAATCAATATCTTTCTTCTTTTCTAACGGATCTTCAAATTCCACAATTTTATTTTCAGTTAGGCTGTAATTGCAGTTCCAGCAGATTTCAAAATTATCTTCAATTTCTGAGTTGCAATTTGGGCAATTTTTCATGATTTTTTAAATTTGTATTTGTTTGTTTTCGTACAGTAAATTTCCTGCAACCTTTTCTGTTTCATCGTTTTTTCAGCCAACCAAAAAAGCTGTCAAAGCATGACAATGTTCGTCTGTCACAAAGTCAAGTCACTTTTTGTTCCTTTCACTTTTTGTCTGGCAGCTTATAATTTAAGATTCTTTTAATCTATCTCTTCGTTTTTTTTGTCGTATTTGATAAAAGCAATTAAACTTATAATTACACATATCATTGTAAATAGACTAAGATATGATTTGCATTTTTTGATATATCTAAATGGGTGTAATCTATGATTATAAGCTGTCCAACTTTATGGGACGTTCCGAATTAATAGGTATTCTTATTCTAACCATCTGACATCAACCTTCAATTCGGAAATTGGTTAATTTGTCAATATGAACATCATTTGCTAAGTCGTACCAGTTTTTTATTTCTCCACTACCTCTTTTATGGTCATCAATAATTATTGTTTGATTGTCAATCAGTTTCTTTATGCTCATATATTCGTAGTTTAAATTATTATCTTTCCAGTTGTCCAATTTTCTAAACTATCTATAAAATCAAAAAGTAGTAAATTATAGCTTCTTGAAATCGGATCAGTGTCATTATAATCAAAGTTTTTCCATGCAATCATAAATGTCTCCAAGATTTGAAATAATTCAAAATCAATTGTTTTTAGTTTCTCTAATTGCTTTTTGTAATCAAAAAAATCATTCGGACAAGCATTTGCTGCAAAAAATTTTCCAATGAAAAAATCAATTGCACTTGCGTTATACACCTTTCTAAATATTCGCTTTTCTACTAAATGATTTTTAATGTCTTCAATATCTTTGTTGGTTAATTTGTCAACGAAGTAATCAGCAATAAATTCTGTCTGATTATAACCAAGTTTAATAAAAACTGGATACATCTTGATATGGTCAAGACAATTACCAACATGTTCAATAAGTTTTTCAGATATTATTCTCGACAAAACTTTGTTTTCTTTTATAGATAGAGCAAATCCACTACCAATAAAAACCTTTTTTGACCGCAAATACACATGTAAAAGCTCATGAGCAAAAGAAGCTGAATTTAAATTATCATTTGGAACATAGATAATTGTTTTCTTATCCTTTGAATATGACAAATAATCAGACCTTTTCTCTTTCTGAATTACTATTTCGTAGTCGCTATTTAGCGTCTTCCATAGTTCTATATTCTTGTCATCTAATAATCCTTCTGTTTCCATTCTATTATTATTATCGTTAACGACCGATTCTTTGTGCATTTGACTGCCACCGTTTCTCGGGATGTCCCATTTGCGGGAGCGTTCACCCATTGACCTTTGTATTATGGGCTAGTTGTTTTTTCTTTTCTGTCCAATTACTTTAAACTTTTTTTTCGCTTCTCTTTTGAATTAAATATTCGTGACTATCCCTCAGTAGTTTCAAATAATCTATCAACTCTAAACATTTGTCTTTTATAACTGTAGCACCATTCTGTTCGTTTAGTTCTTTGTCGCAAAAAGTCATTATAATATCGAGATCTAGAGTAATTACTGCCTCGACAATTTGTGGTTTAGGACTATTCCAAGAAAGATTTAGTTCAAATCCGTCGTCAATTTTGTTTAGGTGATTAAATAAAATGTCTTGCCAATTTCCGTGTACAGAATGACTTGAAATTCCATAGAATACACCATAAAACATTTCACCAGCTACTAGGTCAGCCCTGCTCTTTATTGATTTCCATTTTGAGCTTCTACTAACTTCATCTATTTCAAAGTCAGATTTATCAAAACTGTTTTGAATAGAAATTTTCATTCGTTCTTCAATTGGTAATATATCTCCTCCACGTTCTTTTATGTTCGACAAAATGGTCTCCCATAATTCTCTTTCTGTAATAAGTGAGTGTTTTATGAAATTTCGTTTAACTCGTTCATCGGCTTCAACTAACATGTATTTTGTGTTAATCACAGTTTCTGCAATACATCTGTCTAAGATATAGCATATTTCAAGTTTTCTCTCGCAAATATTTTGAAGAAAAGAAGTGTTCAGCTTGATTAATCTCGTTAAATTTCCGCCAATAACTGCTTCATCTTTGTTGATTTTGTTGGGTATGCCATTTCCATCACAATATTTTTTTCCTACAATTCTGAATAATAATTCAACCGATTGTTTTAAAAGTTCGACATTAGCTTCCACAAAGCAATCATCATTATTAAAATTCTCAATGTCAGTCCGTGAATATTTTGGAACAATTAATTCAATTTCAGTCATATCTTATTTTTTTTACAATTGGCCAAAATAACCGAGGCTATGGACATTTGGCGAGTTTCGGGAGCATTCGCTGTCATGGAACGACAAAGTGAATTCGGGAGCAAAACCGGCCAATTGCACTTCAGCCAATAATTAACATAGGCGTTTGTTAGCAGAAGATATTTTTTGTCTCTCAATAACAATCGTCTGGTGCTACACACATTAATTCAGGTAGTTCCTTTTCAATTCTGTTTATATATGTCTTCTGTTTATTCGTTTTCGTGTCCTTAAAGTGAAAATATAAACTATTGTTTTGTAGTTTAAAAGGAAGTTCTTCAGGTAGTCCTAATTCATACTCCTTCACAATTCTTTTCTTTGAATCAAGTATGTAAATAGTCGAATGACCATGTTTTACTAATGTTGCCAGAATTCGTCTAAATGAAGTCAATGCATAATATAATTTTCCGTCTACTTGTATGTCACCTAAATAAGTGATAGTTTCGTCTAAATTATCTTCTTTTATTTTTTGTTTTTTTGTCTTGAGTTTGGTCACAACATATTTTGCATATTCAGATGAGTCACAATATGAAGTGTCTTCTGAAGAAATATTTGTTATTACGTTTTTCTCTGAAATGTCAGTTGTTGTCGAGTAACAATTTGTCGAAATAAACAGAAATAAAAGTACTTGTATAATTCTCAATTTCATATGATTTTTCGGTTGTTATTTGTCGCTGATTTTTACTTCTACTTCTACTTCTTTTTTTCTTTACTTACTATTACGACCGAGACTATGGGCATTTGGCGGTCACCGTTTCATGGAATGTTCCATTTGCGGGAGCGTTCACCCTTCACCCTTCAACACAGTGAATGGGGTCGCAAAACCTGCCAATTGCATTTCAGCCAATAAAGCAGTTGCCTTTTTCTTCGTTTTGTTATTATTTCTTACAACCTATCAATAATTATGGTATTTGATCCGGTAATTACTCTCGAATTTATTGGTTTGTTTGACTTTGCAATTTCTTCACGCCATTGGAGTTCTTCTGTTACTGTTTTTTCTACTAATTTTAACGACTTTGCTATCAGTTTGACAATCTGATTGCTTAAATGAGTATTGAAAGATTCATCAAAATCGACAACTCCTTTGAAGATATTTATAGTGTTGAGATTGGTATGTATACTATGAGGATTAAATCTTTGTTGTGTTTTAGCATATTCTTGAAATAAAATATGCGGGTTTTTTGTATCCGCTTTAAGAAAAGGGGACGGGAAAATTCCTAATACTTCTATTTCTGTAAAGTTTATTTCATCGTTTGATAATCTTACAAAAATAAATGGACTCCGTGGATACCCCATTTTTAATTCACCTCCTAATTCGTACAAATAATTTTGTATTAAAATTCCATCTGAGTTTCTATCATTGTCAAATGTAAATTTTTGAGATTTTGCTAATGAACTACATACTCCTTTGTTTTTTATTGTCTCAAAGCATTTATCAATTTCTTGAGAAAGATTTAAAGCGAATTTTTTTTGTTTATCTCTTATTTCGGTTTTTGTTCTTTGAAGCTTTTCAATCTCATCAAACTTAGCTTGGTGGGTTAACCTCATTTTTAGAATTTCATCAATACTTTGTTCAAATTGATTTTCAATAATTTCTGAAATTAAAAAAACCTTAGATAATCTTTCTTTGGGATTTAATTGAAGTCTTTTTTTCCAGTCTTTGGTCATTAAGTCTCTAGTTACTTGTAATAATTCAAATGAAAATTGAGGATTTGAAACTTTTGGTGTGTCTTCTTTTATTGCTATAACTAGGTTTGTATAAGGAGTTTTGTCATCAAATAATTCTCGCTTCATTATTAAATCATGTAAAGTTGCTCCAATTTGATATAAATTGACTGATCTCCAACCAATAGTCGAATCTTCTTCTGTCCTGAGTAGGAATTCTGGAGCTGCATACCTAAGGGTTCCGACAAATGACTTTTCTTCTTCATCACTAAATGATTTTGCTCCAACAAGTTTTAATACACCTAAATCCATCAATATTATGTTACGATCAGCAGTAACCATTATATTCTCAGGTTTAATGTCTCTGTGGACAATATTTTCTTGTTCTAGTAGCTGTTCTGTTGTGTTTATGAGTGATTTAAATACTGTTATTATAAAATCTTGTCCATAGTCTTGTGATATAATAAAGTCTTTAAGATTTTCACCACTAATTAACTCCATCACAATGTAATAGTACGTCTGATTTTCAAGAATCGTATTTCCACCTTCGTATATTTTCACAAGATTTTTCACCGAATGATTTTTCAATGCAATCTCTTGTTCAATTCTTTTTACTTGGATTTCATGGCCAAATCTTTCAACGAGTTCATTATCGAATATTTTAAGAGCAAAGAATTCAGTTTCTTTCTTGGCTTTAAAAACGGCAGCAGACTTTCCATTGTTGATTAGCTCTATAATTTCATAGCCACTTAAAGTTGTCCCCTTTAATGTTCTTTCTAATTCTTTTGCTTTAATTTTATCCATTGTTATAACTTTGATTTATAATGAAATGCCCTTTTTTAAGGTTACAGCTAACGACCGAGGCTATGGGCATTGGCGGTTAGCGGGAGCTTTCGCTGTTGTGGAACGATAAAGTGAATGCGGGAGCAAAACTGACGAAACGCACGTCAGCCAACCAATGACCCATAGGCGTGTGTTGCAGCTGTTAATTTGTTATTTCATAAAGTCTTTTTCTCAATGTTTTGACAAAAACTACTCTTTTCTCGTGAACTACAACAAACTGCTTTTCCTTTTCAGTTGTCATGTTATAGAAGATTTTGTCAACTCCTTTACTTGCTTCAGATTTTTGTTTTTTATACCATTCAAAATCAACTGATTTTCCTAATTTGTCAAGGCCAACAAAATATGCATTCATTAAGGCAAATTCGTTTGTCAAATTTCCAATGCACTGAACAATAATATACTCTAATTTCATTGTTGCCAGCACTGATTCCAATTTGACTTTTAATAGATCGTCGTCATGTAAGAATAAATGCAATCTTGCCTCTGCTGTATCAAATTGTAATTTCTTATTTTTGATTTCGCTGAAGTAATCATTTAATCTCTCATAATTGTACATTGTTATATTAGAAAAACTTAGATTCATTAGGTAATTAAGCCATTCAGCATATTTCAAGTTAGTATCTATTAAAGCTTCTCTCTCAGCCGACTTTATACTAAACAAACTTTGATTTTGAAATTGTAAATCAGATTTAATATACTCTAAATCCTTTGAAAAATCAATCTTCACACTCTCAACTTTTCTTGTAATTTCCTCAATGTCTTGTTTTGTAGCTAAATTTTTCCCCTTTTCATGAGCGTAACCTGGAAGGAAATATTTCAATGCAAAAAACAATAGTATTCCAACTAAAATATTAGTTAACTCAAGAATTATGTTTGGCTGATCCATGTTCTTCGATTTTTTTTAATAGCTGCTAACGGCTGAGTCTATGTTCATTTGGTTATCACCGTTTCACGAAATGTTCCATTTGCAGAAGCGTTCACCCCCTCGTTCTGCGACAAGGTGAATGCGAGCGCAATCCACGATAGCTATCGGGATGCCGGAATGCACGACAGCCAGCCAATGAACATAGGCGTGTTAGGTGTTTGTAGCTTTGTGTTATCCTGTCGAGTTTTAATTCAGTTATTAAATGCTAAAAGTCTATTCGTTTCACTTTTCTGTCAGTCACAAAATTGTCTTAAGACGCTAAGGTTGTCAGTCATAAAGTCAAGTTGGTTTTTATATTTTTTTCTCCCTGTCTGAATGCGCCCGAACAGTCGAATGTCTGAAAGTCAGTCAGAGTATCATTTTTTATAATTGCCAGTCTCTGCCGAGTCGTTAGTTAGCAACATTTTTATTCCATTTTTTCCTTTACTTCAACATCTCCTGTCATTAAGATTTCCCAAAAAGGATTCTCTGTTGCTTGACTTTTCCAATACTTTTCAGCTAATACTTGGTTGCCTAAAATACTTGGACCTAGATATAAATAATTCATATCTGCTTTAAAACTTTTCTCGGCTAGTACTTTATATATGTTACCAGAGCCATTTCTTCTTTTTATTTTGAAGATTCGGGCTTGTTCCAATGTCTCACAACCGAAAACACTTTCAAAGCGAGATGGCAGTTCTTTAAAATTTACTCTTCGAATAAGCTCAAACGTCCATTCAATCATTGGAATATGGTGTACATAATCTTTTCCATTCCACTTCGGGAATTCAAATTTTTCAGACATATATTGAATCCCATGTCTTGATATTCCATTCGGATACAGGTCGTTTATTTTATCAATTACTTCTTTTTCCGAAAAAAGCCCTTGTACATTCCAAAAGGGGATTTCTTTTATATCAGTCGTTAATTCTAATTTCTGTTTAATCTTTAGGTCATTTAGACTAACTATATAAAATTCTTTCATCGGTCTCTTTTTTTTAGCTATAACCCTAACATCAATATAGTTTTCACCCTATTTTATATATGTTCCACTCTGTGGTAAATAATTACGTTTTATTTCTTTTTATGCTTTTTAAAAACAGATAGTTGTAATTCCCTTTCCTTTTTATAGTATATATTATCCATTTTTCTTCCTGATAGTTCCTATTCAGTTGCAGAATGATTTGTTAGTCGATTGGATGTGCTATTCCCTAAAAAGTTAAATCCGCACCAAATGTACGAACTCTTTTTTAACCTTTTGCTATTTTGTGCATTTATTTTAAAATAAAACATAAAAGGTTTAAATTAATAGAATAATAGATCGTCCATGACTACCGGTAAGCAAAGGGTGAAGAGTTGCTGGTCAGGGAATTCTCTGGTCTGTAGAAGATTGGTAAAATAATGGATATTTAGAACCAAGAACCAAGAGTCAAGAACCAAGAGACAAGAACCGAAAGCAAAGGACAAAGAACCAAGAGCCAGGAAACCAGGACAGAATATACAGTAGGTTCATGTTTGGCAAATCAGTATGTTAGATTAAATTTGCTGTATATAGTTACATGGCAGGGATGTTGCCCGGATTCACGGTTTAGATAAACTAATGGCCGATAAGCTGAACATTCAGTTTCAACTTGCCATAATCCGTTGCATGTTGTATGGGTTGTACAGGTATTGGGTTGAAAGATACAGATAAATATCCTTTCCATAAGAGATAAGTGCTAGAAGGAATTTAATGTTCTATTTATTAATGAATAGAGCGCGGATGGTACATTCCTACTTGTCGGAAATTTCACGAATACAGCAGATTAAAACTGATTAATATCTTGTAATGGATTTTAATCCCGATGGCTATCAGGATGATTTTATTCATATAAGTATGATTGATAAAGATGTAGATCTTATGATCATTTCAATTTATTGAAATATAAATCCGTAATAAATCCGCTATATCTGCGTTTATCCGCGTTCTATTTTCTTAAATTTAATTGTTCCAATTACTTAATATTGCCCGGATACAGGTCAAAATTCTAATCCATGAAGAAAAATAAAATCAGTTGGCTAAAGCCCGATCCTATTGATTTATTCACCGACAAATTGATAATGTCATAAAAAAAACAACCCGGAAGGCTTTGTACTTCCGGGTTATTATTTAGCAGAAAATGGATTTACTCTGCTTTATTATTTTTCATAGATTTCATTTCAATAACAAAGGCAACCAGCAATCCCAATCCTCCGAATAACAACACCGAAGCACCGTAAACTACACCCGAAATTTCGTACGCATTGTGTTGTAAATCCATTGCGTTGTATCCTGCAATTGAATTGAGACAGATAAAATATCCGACAAGTAAACCCAATCCTACACCAAGCAATAAACAGGCAATTTTCAATGTGCCGAAAATACTGTTCCCTGAACTCTTAATAGGAAATGAAAATTTGTTTTCTATCATCGAAGAATCAAACTTCTCGCCGATTTTCTCAATAATAGCCAGACGCTCTTTTTTACGTACGAATAAATCAAATAACCTGAAAACACCAAGGGTTATTATTCCAACAACCAGTGGAATGGTAATAAAGTCCATCATAATCTTTTGTTTTTAAATAAATAATTTCGTTCTTTGCACTGTTTGACGCCGATAGTTGAAAAAGGTTACAAAACAGCATCGAGCATTGAGCGTTGAGCGTTGAGCATTGAGCATTGAGTAAGAAGCAAGAGGTAAGGAGTAAGAGGTAAGGAGCAAGAGGTAAGAGGTAAAACAGCGTTGAGCATTGAGTAAGAAGCAAGAAAACCGCCCCAAGCCCCTAAAGGGGATGTAAAGAGGGGTTGCAGGTATCGGTGACTGCTGCAAAAAATATAGATATATCCCAAATCCTTACGTTAGTCGGAATAAATAGAAGGAATGGCATAAACAGTATGATGAAATTATTAATGTGTTGATTTTTCAGAAGAAAAAAATACTACTCATTTACTATTATAACTTCAGATACAGATCTTTACATCCCCTTTAGGGGCTTGGGGCGGAAAGGTGAAATATGCAAGAATATGAGGTAAGTATTAAGCATAGAGCTTTAAGCATTGAGCAATGAGCAATAAGCATTGAGAGTTGAGTAATAAGCTTCAACCATTCATTAGAAACTTTAACATGGAACACGGAACGTAGAACGTAGAACACGGAACACGAAACGCGGAACACGGAACACGGAACGCGGAACACGGAACGCGAAGCATGTAACCAAAACACTCCGGTTGCGTCTATAGGTATAACATGGATAATATTGACGAAATAATCTACATTAAGCGAATACTGGAGGGGGAAACGAATTTATTTTCCTACTTTCTGGAGCGTTACAGCCGGACCACACATTCACTGATAAGTAGAATTATTCCGTCAAAAGAAGATGCTGAAGAGCTTACACAGGATACATTTCTCAAAGCATTCAGTAAATTAAATACATTTAAAGGGGATTGCAGTTTCTCGACCTGGTTGTTTCGTATTGGGTATAATACGGCTATTTCAGCGACCCGTAAACGGAAAATTGTCTTTCCTTTTTTGGATGAAGTCCAGTTGGAAAGTGTCACGGAAGAGCAAATGGACACTGTATTCGATGATGATGAGAATGAAACCCGGTTGCAAAAGCTGGAAGAAGCCATCACGAAACTGAATGTGGAAGAGAAAACCCTAATTACCCTTTTCTACACCGAAAATAAACCGGTTACTGAAATAGCTTCCATGTTAGAATTGTCGAATGACAATGTGAAGGTCAAACTCTTCAGGGTAAGAAAAAAAATCTATGTTTTAATGAATAAATAAGTACGCTATGAAACAGGATAAAGCAATTATAAAAGTCTTAAAATCAGTTGAAGTACCAACACTCTCCGACGGCTTTAATGCTCGGATGATGAAACAACTCTACCAGGCAGTAGAAAAAAAGAAACAAAGAACATATATCCTTACTTTATGCCTTTTATCAACCGTTTCATTGGGCTTGGTTTCAATGGGCATTTATCTGACGAAGGATTATCTGGCTGAAAATTTCACCTTCCAACTCCCCACACTTAAAATGATGGCAGCATCCATCTCTAAATACGGGTTCGGTATCTATATTGCATTCCTGATTTTCATCCTCCTGGCGTTGGATACTTTTTTCCGGACTGTATGGCATAAACATAAAGTAGAAAAATTCAATTAATTTCATCCGAACCTGAATAACTGAAACCCTCACAAAGTTTTCAGAGATTGACTAACCAAGTGAAACCCTCACTAAGTTTTCAGTTGAAGTTGATGAACGAAATAGAACCATGGTATCGCAACAACTAGTGAGGGCTTCACTTCCCGATTGTGAGGGCTTCACTGTTTGTATCGACCTAAAATTTCTTTTTAACTTACCAACTACCCACTACCAACTACCCACTATCGACTACCAACTACCAACTTCCAACTACCGACTACCAACTACCGACTACCAACTACCGACTACCGACTACCGATTACCAACTACCAACTCATTCCTGAGTGCTGTCAAACCTCCGCCAACTTTCCACCAAGGTTTATTGGTTGATTTTTGGCTAATTATTAGTTTGGAATTCTACGACGAATCAATCTGATACTATATCAATATACATTTCACTTAGGATTCACTTCTCTTATAAGAGAAGTGACTTTATTATGATATATAAATGATTGTATAATGATATATAAGTGATATATATATCCAAACCAATTCTAAACCAATACTAAAGGAATACACTTTCCTGTAATTTGAGCGGAATTTCGCCTACGTTTTGCCTGCAGTTACAAAATATTTACAATTTTGGCATTTTACAATTTAAGTCCAGTTTGCCACAAACATATTAGAAAACAATATTAAAATATTAAGAAAAACACATAACCACAATAGAATACAAAACACATAAACACAAAAGGATACAAAACACTTAACCACAATAGAATACAAAACATTTAACCACACATAGAACACAATAGAAAAACACAATAGAAAACAAAATATATAACCACAAAAGTCACAAAAGAATCACAAAAGTTAAGTTTAAATTCAACCAAAGTCAATAATAAGCACACAAAAGATTTTCGGTTATTGAAATTAACTTAAATCGCATTTGATATTTTTAATTTACGTGCTAATTATTGGAAAATATAATTGCTTTTGTGATTCTTTTGTGACTTTTGTGGTAATTCTTTTTGTTGTATGTTATTCAATATAAATTAATTTTGTTATTATTTATTTTTTTGTCATATACTTGGTAAAAAGGGAAGTAAGAATACAGAGCCACAAAAGCCACAAAAGTTTAAATGATAATCAATATTGATGAGTACAATCAAAAGAATGTAAAAGATTATTTTGAATAGTATGAACACTTCGTTACCTATTTCTTCTTTTGTTTCTTTTGTGGTGAGATATTTATTTTATATTTCCACAACAAACCCGGTAAAACAACATTTTTATAGTTGCCGGATTAACAGCTGAAATGAATATACATACATAAAAAAGTATATAAAGTATCATACTTAGATAAAAATGAATGGTATTATTGAATTGAAACACACTATATTTGTGGATTATATTGCTGTTTTTCCGATCAATATATAACCGAATAAGGATTACTATTAAAATCAACCGAAAAATGAATCAGATTAGAAAGCGTTTTACATTAACAATTCTGTTTGGACTTTTTTTGTTCACTGCATTCAGCCAACAAAAACCGGAACTTATTGCACCCATAAATGAAATTGTAATTGCCAACAATATGCCAACGTTGAGTTGGAGTAAGGTTGTTTGCGACAATTACGAAATATGGATCGATGCCATAAAAATGGATGTTATTCATTCTACCCTGAATGGATATGTCCCATTCCCTTTATCATTTGGAAAACATATCTGGAAAGTGGTAGCAGTAACAAAAAGCGGACGGATGGAAAGTAATCCGGGTGTTTTTACCATCGATGATGCCCCATTAGCCGATGTTCCATCCAACTCTTTGTTGTTGAGAAGGATCTGGAAAGTAAAATCTTCCATGGAAGTGGGTTTTAACGGGAAGAAAATATCAGGATTAAAAACCGATACAAAAGGATGGGCAATTACCAGTCTTCCGGCAACAGTCCTTACCGCTTTAGTCCGGAACGGGATGTATCCGAATCCCTATATCGGAACAAATAATATCCTTATCCCCGATTGTAATGATGATTTTAATGCACAATACGGATTGTTGAAATACAGTCATATTGCAGGTAAAAACCCATGGAAAGCACCTTACTGGTTCCGGAATGAGTTTAGTGTTCCTGCAGATTACCAGGGGAAAACAGTATGGCTTAATTTCAGCGAAATAAATTATAAAGCACAGGTCTGGCTGAATGGTGTGGAGGTTGCCGATACGGCGGTTATGGTTGGAATGGAACGTCATTTCAGGTTTGATGTAACGAAACTGCTTAAGAAAGAAGGTACGAATGTCCTTGCAGTTGCCATCTTTCCACCTGACCATCCCGGGAAACCTGCGAATGAACCTTTGACTCCTTTAGCCGACCCCGGCACGAATATGGCTGACGGCGTAATAAGTAAGGACTATACCAAATGGGATGTGATGGGTTGGGACTGGCAACCTTCTATTCGTGACCGTGATATGGGTATTACGGAGGACGTCTTTTTAAGTGCGACCGACAACCTTGAAATCGGAAACCTGTATGTTACTTCAACCCTTGCATTGCCCGATACCACTACTGCCGAAATTACAGTATCTGCCGATTTGATCAACCGCTCGAAGAAACCGGAAGAAGGTAACCTGAAAGTTGTGTTGAGTAATGAAGGAACGGAAGTTGCTTCATTTGACCAGCCCTATAAGCTGGAGGGAAATCAGACAAAAGCATTTTTATGGGATAGCAGGACTATCAACGGGTTGCACCTTTCTAATCCGAAACTTTGGTGGCCTGCAGGATATGGCAAACCAAACCTTTATACGGTTACTCTGTCAACAGTAACCAAACAAAAAGAAACTGCAACGGCGCAGACTACATTTGGCATCCGGACTGTGGAAACAACTATCGGAAAGAAAGAAAGGGTTTATAAGATTAACGGTCGCGATATTTACCCGAAAGGTGGCAACTGGGTTATTGATATGATGCTTAACTGGAATGCTTCGCGCTATGAAAAAGAAATACTGCTGACAAAAAATGCGAATCTCAATATGCTACGGATCTGGGGACCAACAGGTGTTGCACCAAAAGCGTTGTATGATGCTGCCGATAAGTACGGGATTCTGATCTGGCAGGATTTCCTGAGCGACTATTGGGGCACATTCAAGAATTCACCGGAATATCGTCCTGAATTCTCTCTATACGAAAAAGCGACTACCGGCATAGTGATAAAGTTAAGAAACCATCCGTCGCTTGTCATCTGGTGTGGTGGAAACGAAGGTCCTAATCCACGCCAGAATCTCATTATGAATTCCATTTTAAAAAAACAGGATAACAGAGATTCGCGTCACTACCTGAAAGAATCAAATGGCGATGGCTTGCACGGTGGCGGTCCGTATAATACCATTGAACCAAAAGACTATTTTACAAATCAAAAATTAAATGGATTTAGCAGCGAAATCGGTCCAAGTGGCATACCTGTTTATGAAAGTATGATCAGGTTTATGCCCGAAATGGGTAAAAACCCATGGGCTCCCGGACGATACCCTATTGATGGCGTTTGGGCTTACCATGATGCCAATGACTGGCCGGGATCGGATACACGAAAATTTTCATCCTACGACAATATTGTAACAGGATACTATGGTGCTACCGATTCAAATGAAATAAACGGAGTGAAAAAATACATTGATAAATGCCAGCTGGTAAATTACGATGTGTACCGTTCGTGTATAGAATCCATTAACCGCCAACTCTGGACCAATGCAAGCGGTATCCTGCTCTGGAAATCGAATTCAAGCTGGCCAAGTACAACGTGGCAGGTGTACGACTGGTATTTGCAGGCTCATGCAGGTTATTACGGCGTCAAAAAGGCAGGCGAACCTGTTCATGTTCAACTTAACCGGGATAATATGTCGGTATCATTGCTCAATCTGACAAATAAAAATCTGAGTGAAATAACCATTAAAGCGATATTGGTCGGAACCAATATGAATACTGAATGGACAACAAGTAAAGTCGTAGCAGTAGAATCAAATAAAGTATTCAATTCGGGTATTATCATTCCAGCCAGTACATCAGTACAGTTTTTAAAGCTTACTGCCACTGACGCAAGCGGTAATATCCTGTCTGAAAACATTTACTGGTTAAACTCATCCAATGATTTTAAAGTTTTGAATAATCTACCGGAAACAACCCTGGATGTGGCAGCTAATGCAACTTCCACAAAAGGAAAGTATCAGATTGCCATTCACAATCAGGGAAATACTATAGCATTTATGATCGCTCTGAAAGTAGTAGGAAAAGAGTCAAAGCAGGAAATCCTACCGAGTCTGTGGAGCGATAACTACCTGATCCTGTTTCCCGGCGAGTCAAAAATTGTTCAGGTAGAACTGGATAACAATGACCTTATGAATGAGGTTCCGGAAATTGAATATACGACATACGGAAAGCTGAAGAAGCAAGTTGTTGAAATAAAAGAATAGAGCAAAGAACAAAGAGCAAAGAACAAAGAGCAAAGAACAAAGAGCATTCAGCGTTGAACTTTTATTGTTGAATTTATATTCATTTAAAAGACTATCGTCTTTTGCACCCATTGTTCGTTTTTATGTCTTTTTGTATCGAATAGATCAATAGTTCTTCATTGAAATAGACATTAGATCAATAATTACTCCGTAGGAGTATTCGGTACATAACCCCCAGTTGAACCTGCGAAACTGGGGGGTAGTGAATGAATTAAAGACAGAACTCTGTAAGAGTTCACCAACATAATCAAGAGTTTAAGAACTTTTCCTTGTAGTCAACTCCTCTGGAGTTGGGTTGTTTATATACTATATTCCCCCAGTTCCGCAGGCTCCACTGGGGGTTTCCGACATGTCGGAATGTACCATATGCAAAGGTAACACCTACGGTGTAATTTGTCTGTTCAGATCTGATTGTAACTGCGAATACAGTGATAAATTTACATACAATTGAAAGTTAAGTATAGAACCCGATACTAATTTAAATAAAAGATAGTAATTTCAACTAAAACAAAAAAATCATACTCAAATGAAAAAAGTCAGTAAATCATTCAGCCTGTTTGTGCTGGGGTTAGTGTTTGCTTCACTCTCCGGAGTCGATGCTGTTGCACAAAATTCAAAACAGCCCAAGGCACCGGATGCTTCGTGGCCAATTATTGTCCGTAAGGGCGACCAGCTTTTTGAAGGAAACAAAGTATTTCGTTTTTTTGGTCTGAATGCTCCCAATATTCAACAGAATGAAACGCAGATACGGGTTGACCGTACCAATCGTTTCCCTGATGAATATGAAATCAGGGATATCCTGGATGGTATTCGTCGTGAGGGTGGCCGTGCTACCCGTACTTTTACGTTGTCGGTCTATTCGCCCGATGATAAAAACATGCCGGTATATATTACTGCCCGCCGGCAATATAACGAGCAGGCATTCGAATGTCTCGACCGTGTTATTGCCCTTTGCCATGAATACGATGTGCGGTTGATTATTCCTTTTATTGCCTCTCAGACTTTTGTCGGAATCAGGGGAGTCGATGAGTTTTCCGCCATTGCCGGTAAACCTAAAGGTGCCTTCTGGACCGATCAGGATCAAAAGAAAGATTTCAAACATTTACTTGACTTTGTCCTGAACCGTAAGAATACGGTAAACGGCATCCTTTATAAAAATGACCCTGCCATCCTTGCCTGGCAACTGGGGAATGAGTTTAACTGCTATGCCGGGGACAGAAAATTAAGTGTAGCTGAAATGACTCCGAAGATTACAGACTGGAGTCTCGAAATGGCTGCATATATTAAAAAAACAGACCCAAACCATTTAGTGATGGAAGCTAACGGAGCGGACATGAACAAACTGCTGGCCGATAAGAATATCGATATTATGAGTTCACACCTCTATGAATACTGGAATAAAATGAGCGGCCAGCCCTGGAAACTGGGACCTATTGCATTGGAAACACTGAATAAATGTAAAGGGAAAAAAGCATTGATTGTTGATGAGTTTGGTCTGGCTTCAACCGAAAACCTTAGTGAATTGATGAAAACAATCCGCGAATCGAATATTGTCGGAGGATTGATATGGAGTATCCGCGGACACAGACGTGATGGCGGTTGGTACTACCATAATGAAGGCGGAACGAATGTAAATTCATTTCATGTCCCGGGATCTGCAGTCGGGTATGTCTACGATGAAATCAAAATGCTTGATATTCTACGTACAGAAGGGTACCTGATCCGTGGAATAGCTGCTCCGGAAGTTGAAAAACCTGCTCCTGCTCCTGTTCTTTTTTCCAAAGACAAAGGCTTTACATGGAGAGGTTCTGCCGGTGCCGCTTTTTATACCATTGAACGGTCAGAAACGGCAGAAGGGCCATGGAAAGTACTTGCTACCGGACTGGATGATTCTGTGCTGGCTGATGTGGTTAAATTTGAATATTCACCTGAAGCAGCTGAACCTTTAGTGCTGTATACCGACGAATCGAAAACAAACAATACGACTTACTACTATCGTTTAAAGGCTGAAAACCAGACAGGGAGTTCGGAGTATTCAAATGTTTTAAAGGCAAATTAATAATTAAAAATTAATAATTGTCAGGGTGCAGAAAATTATAAACTGAAAAATCAGATTTCTCAATAGCTATAAATAAAATTGAACTGGAATTTAAAAAGAAAATGGTGAGCGTTAACTCACCATTTTCTATATAAACCATTCTCAGAATTTGATTCTTTTTACTTATTATGATCCTATGCTATTATTAAATTTCCTGGTGATACATATAAGTAATAAATAACATGATTACCCGCAAAGTGTCATAATATTAATCCTTCATAATAAATCCGAAGGATTTAAATATGAATAGCCATGTATGCAATGCATGGAAAAATAATATCATCTATATGAACATAACCCCGATAGGGGTTGAATAACAGGATATAAATATTTGAATTGAAAAAATTAA
>Ga0302268_1000142_pt1 | contig 44747 bp, 40 predicted proteins | sample III_Bog_E2_1_FD_194554 | JGI IMG/M metagenome (GOLD analysis project Ga0302268, IMG submission 194554) | Peat permafrost microbial communities from Stordalen Mire near Abisko, Sweden - III_Bog_E2_1 | ecosystem: Environmental > Terrestrial > Soil > Wetlands > Peat | place: Sweden: Abisko... | reverse complement strand
TTTATTATCAAAATATCTATAGGCTGATTTGGTTTCTTTCCAACCTTTGCATGCAGTAGGAATAGTGGATAATGGTTCTTTACTAAATTGGCTAAGTATTTTTTTTGTCCTATAATTTAACCGTTGACCCCCTAAATTTATTGATTCAAATTCTTGCAAAATCCAATTCTCCATAAGCCCTCCATAATTTAATTGTATATATTGGTATTATGCAAATTTTTTATGGGTTTAAAAACTTATGGGTAACGATATGTAATTATTTGCCGATCACTCAAAATTAAAATTAATAAAAAGTGATCGACAAAATAATTATTAATGATCGACAAATAATTTTTACTGATCGAGGATTAATTTTAGATGATCGATTTAATTAGAATACGCAATAACCAGCAAAAAATATATTATTGATTAAATCTTGTATATATTTTAGTATAAATTGACACTAAAAGTTATATAAAATAATAATATTAAGTAAAATAAACCAGGTTTTGGGGCAGTAGGATGTGACTTTTTATTCGTTTTTAAATAGTTTGCTTGGAGATATTCTATTGGTTTCTAATGGAAAAGCTTTGACAGGGACTTATTTTGTAGGACAAAAAAATTTTCCTGATATTAGTATTACTCGATGGGTAAATATGCCAGATCTAGAAATATTTACTAAAACAAAAACTCAGCTTGAAGGATATTTTGAAGGCGAAAGAAAACATTTTGATATTGAATATCAGCTTCAAGGTAACACTCTACAAAACAAGGTATGGGCGGCATTAACCAAAATCCCGTCTGGAGAAACTATAAGTTATAAAAACATTGCTAATATTATTAATGAGCCAAAATCTATTAGGCATGTGGCTAATTCCGTAGGGAATAATCCAATAATCATTATAGTCCCATGCCACAGGGTTATTGGTTCGAATGGTAAACTTACAGGATATTCGGCTGGGTTAGATAGAAAGAAAAAGCTTTTAGAATTAGAGAAACAGTATTATAAAGGTAAAGAGCAATATAAAGCTGATGTTCATCATAAAAGACCCAATGCTAATTTTCTGTGAGCATACCAAATACAAAAAATAGCTAAAAATCTGTTTGTTACTATAAATCCGTCCCAAAAGTTAGATGAAATCTCACTCTTTTTTTTGTGGCATCTTCGAATTTGACATGTTGAATTGGTGTCGCCAAATAAGCTCGAACTGAACCAACCGGGGTTCTGTAACCCAATCCAAACCCAGTACCAATAGCAAGCTTGTTTAAATTGAATTTATTAAAAGTATTTAAGGCATTACCAGCATCTATAAACCCGGCTACACTAACTGATGGATAGCTAGGTATTGGTTTTTCTATTTCTAAGCTAGTTAAAACTAAATGCTTTCCACCAACAACCCCTTTATTACCGGCTCGATCTGTAGCACTAGGGCCTAAGCTTTCGTAAGCAAATCCACGCACAGAATAGTCGCCGCCTGCAAAAAACCTTAAGCTAAACGGTAATTTGTCGAAATTACTAACAAGAGTTGTAGCTATTGTTCCTTTAAATATAAGTCGTAAATCATAAATTAATGGGTGGATCCATTTTTCATTTGCTGTCAATTGCAATAAATTAGATGATGAGGCTGTAGCTTTAGACGCTACTTTAGTAATGAAACTTATTTTATTACCAAAAGCTGCAGGTTGATTGTCGTTTTTATCTTGTTCTATACATTCCGTTCCATTACAGCTAAGGTTGTTCATAGGGTGAACCCAGGTTAAACGTAGACTTGGCATCAAAAAATTAGCATGTTTTTTATCTGATGCTGGTAATTCTTTAAATGTTTCTGTTAAAAAACTTAATTTCCAAGATTGTTGTCTATTAGCTTGTGCTTTTGATTTTTGGGTATAAAATTCTGCGTTTTTATTAAATCTTTCTTTAACGTGCCCCTCTTGGGCAGCTACTCCAAAATTATATTTATCAATCATTGGATTTTTACCAAGTACACTATAATCTGCAACTGCTTCTTTGCGAATTTTAGAGCCAGATAAATTAATATTAATCGAATGTCCAGGATGAGCCACTCTACGACGTGTGTATCCAAGGGTTGCGCGGATCCCTGTATCGGTACCAAATCCTAAGCTGCCATTATATTTATTAGCAGGTCTTGCGTAAACTCTTACAATTATTGGAATAATATTGGTTTTTAATTTAGATAAATCTTCTGTATCTATACGTACTTTAGAGAATAAACCAGAATTTAATAAATTATTTTTTAATTGCATCAAGCTGTCGGTTAGATATAAATCGTTTTCTTTAAATGGGATGTATTTTTTTAAAAAATCATCTTTATATAAATCTGATTCAAATGAAACAGTTCCTAAATAATATTGTTGACTAGGATCTAAAATAAAAACAATTTTTGCTGTAAATTCTGTTAAATTGATTTCTATTTTAGAAGTTATAAATTTGGCATTTAAAAATCCATAATCATGTAATTTATTTAAAATGTTATGTTTGGTTTTTTCGTAATCATCATGAACTAATTGTTGATCAATATGTAAAAGTTTATCGGTTTGGATTTTAATTTTTTTTGTTAAATTTTCATTTATCTCGCCAATTATTTGCAAATCAATTTGTTTAATTTTTGTTGCATTTCCTAGTTCTATTTGATAATGCGCTACCCAAGCATTGTGGTTAATTTCTTCTAAAGAAGTTTTAGTGATTTTAGCATGATAATAACCTAAACTTTGCAAGTTGTTTATTATTTCTTGATTAGCACGATCATGTAAATTTTCTATACGATGTTTAGTTAATTTCTGTTCAGTGGTAGCATGAAATATTAACAAATCTTTTTTGATAGTCTCTGCTAAATTTTTATTTAGGTCTTTGTGTTTATGGCTTTGACTTGGTTGTTCAACAATAGCAATTGAAACTTGTAAAGTATGGTATTTTTCTAATTTAGATTTAGGATCTGCTAAAGCGCAATTATTTATAATAAGCATTAAAATTAGCAAATATTTTTTAATTTGAAAAAACATATTATTTTTTGCGTACAACATTAATTCCATCTCTAATATCTAATAGTACATTTTCTACTTGTGGATCATCCAGAATTTGTTTATTAAGTTGATCTATAATTTGTGCTTGCCTACACTGTGGATTTAGAACTTCGCCACCCCAAAGCGCATTGTCTATTATTATTAAACCCCCAGATTTTAATTTTGGCAATAGCATATCGTAGTAATTTTTATAATTGGCTTTATCTGCATCTATAAAAACCAAGTCTAACTGATGTTTTATAGTTTTTATGCTGTCTATTGCAGACCCATGAATTATAGTAATTTTATGTCTATGTGAGCTTAAATTAAAAAATTTTGAGGCGTTATAAACTGCTGTTTTATCTATTTCGCAAGTAATAATATGACCATCAAGTGGTAATCCTTCTGCCATGCTTAAAGTTGCATAACCAGTATAAGTGCCAATTTCTAAAATTTGTTTACTAGAAGATATAATTACCAATAATTTTAACAATCTACCAACAAGGTGATCGCTAAGCATAATAGAACCAAACATACTGCTTTTAGTAACCCAAGCTAATTCTTGTAATAAATATGGTGCACTTTTGGTGTGTTCATTGGTATATTTATTTATTGATTTAGCTTTATACATAGATGTTTAATTTAGTTTTGATTATTAAGGATTTTCTAAACTTAATTCTCCAGAGTCATAGTCATAAGAGAATATTTCTGCATAGCGTCCCCAACTAATAATAGTACGTAAAATTCTTTCTGATTCTTCTTTGCTAAAATTAATTTGTAATTCTTCTAAAAATGATTCTTTAAGTACTTTGTGACTAACGTTTTGATCTAATGTTTGTTTGATTTTGCCTACAATTGGTAAATATCTTAGCAAATGTTCAGCAAAAATTTGTTTTCTTTGTAAGATGTCAGCTTCTGCAAATCTTTCTCCATGATCAGTTAATTTTAGTTCACCATCAATAATTTTAACAAATCTTAGCATATCTAATGCTTCAGTAATTGGAAATAAATTGTTTACATCTAAATGTAACGATTCAGCTAATGCAGGTAGATTGATTTTATCATCTGCTTCTGCATGTTCTGGTGCTACTTCTAAAAACCCGGTTAACTCAGATATATCCACATCTGGAATTCTATAACTAAAGTCTGGTAATGTTCTGTTGATAATATATTTATTTTGTACTTTATCTAATTTGATTCTATTGCTAGTTGTCATTGTTGTATAAATTTGATCACGTAAATTTTGAAATTTTGCGGATTTTGGATTTCTTGGATAAGGTAAATTTACCGGAATGTCCGCCTGAATTTTGCCTGGATCATTAGAAAAAATAATTATTCTATTAGCCATTAATACTGCTTCTTCAATATCATGAGTTACGCAAATTATACTTTTAATCTTAGTTATTTTATTTTGCCATAGGTCTAATAAATCACTTCTTAAGTTATCTGAAGTTAAAATATCTAATGCAGAAAATGGTTCATCCATAATTAACAACTCTGGTTCTATAACTAGAGCTCTTGCAAAGCCAACACGTTGCTTCATACCACCAGATAATTCTTTTGGGTATGCAGATTCGAATCCATCTAAACCAATAGTATCGATAGCTTTTAAGGAACGTTCTCTTCTAATTGATTTAGGGATCCCAATTGCTTCTAGCCCTAATTCAACATTTTCTAATACAGTAAGCCAAGGCATAAGTGCAAAATTTTGAAAAACCATTGCAATGCCTTTTATTGGCTTAGTAACTATTTCGTCTTTATAAGAAACTGTTCCATGATCAGCAGGAATTAGACCTGAAATAATACGTAAAAAAGTTGATTTTCCAGATCCGGATTTGCCTAAAATAGCAACTATTTCCCCAGGATGTAATTGAAAACCAATTGAATCTAAGACTAATAATTTTTTTTGTTCAGCACCAGTAAAATATTTAGTTATATTGTGTGCATGAAGCAACATTGGTTGTTTTATCATATTTAATTCTCAATGGTTAAAATGCTATGGAACTGTGCAAAGAACTTATACTTTTTTCACTCGCTAAACTTGCTGCGCTCAGACAGACGCTCGTTTAAAAGTATAAGTTCTTTGCACGGTTCCTAATTAAAATTAAATCTAGAATTAGCTAGTTGGTATAATTTTCTCCATACTAATTTATTAAAAAACATTACATATATACACATAATAGATATACCCAAGGCTATACGTGGGAAATCACCATTTGCAGTATTTTGAGTAATATAAGAACCTAATCCCAAAGATATTATGGTGTTATCTCCCCATTTAACAAATTCTGCAACAATGCTGGCATTCCAGCAACCACCAGCTGCAGTCATAGCGCCAGTCACATAATAAGGAAATATAGCTGGTAACACTATTCGTTTCCACCATAATATTCCTTTTACCCTTAACATATCAGTAGTTAAAAAAATTTCTTTAGGAATAACATTAACGGCAGCTATTACATTGAATAAAATATACCACTGGGTACCCAGGATCATAAGTGGGGCGGTCCAAATGTTTTTATTAAGATTATATTTCATTATTAGTATAACAACTATTGGAAATAAAAAATTAGCTGGAAACGCTGCTAAAAATTGGATTATTGGTTGCAATATGGCACTAGCTTGTTTGTTGAGTCCAATCCATACACCTATTGGGATCCATATTATAGAAGCTATTATTATTAAAAGAATTACTTTTATGGCGGTCATACCGCCTAAAAATAACACATAAAAAATTTCTGAAAGCGGTATAGTGTCATGAATAAATTTAATTAAAAAATACATCGAACCACTAACAGTTACTAGCAAGAGTGTTTTCCATAGTATATGGAAAATTGTTTGAAAAGCAGATTGATTAGTATTCATTAATAAGATTTGTTTGTGAGACATATTCTCGAAAATCACATTTAATTTATTAATAAACAAATCTAAAAATAGCTCGAAAGTAAACTCTATTTTTTTTAATAATTTGGTTTTTGTTAATAGATCAAGAAACCAAGATTGGTTAGCTACTTGAGTATCTTCGGTGTCAATAGTAAATTTATCTGCCCAAGCTAATAAAGGCCTAAACAATAATTGATCATATAGTAAAATTGTTAGTAACATAGCGATAATCGCATACCACATGGCTGGTAAATTTTCTTCTGCAATCGCTTTGCTGATATAAGATCCGATACCTGGTAAGTGAATAGTTTGATTAGAAACAGTAATTGTTTCGGATAAAACTACAAAAAACCAACCAGCCGACATAGACATCATGCTATTCCATAATAATCCCTGAGTGCTAAATGGCACTTCTATACGCCAAAAACGTTGCCAACTAGATAGCTGATATATATTGGCAGCTTCTTGTAAATTAAGAGGTAGAGTACGTAATGATTGATAAAAGCTAAGAGAAATATTCCAAGCTTGGGCGGTAAAAACTGCAAAAATAGAAGCACTTTCTGGTCCTAGTAGGCTATTTGGGAATAATCGTATAAAGCCAACCACAGTAATCGATAACATTCCTAGTACTGGAATAGATTGCATTATATCTATAAATGGAAGTAGTAGTTTGCCAGCAGAGAGATTTTTGGCAGCAAGTGGAGCTATAGTAAAAGTGAATATTAAAGAAAATCCCATAGCAATTAACATGCGTAATACAGTTTTAATGGTATATTGAGGTAAAAATCTAGGATCTAGGGAGATAGTTAACTCCTCTCCTATATGATATGGAGTGGCCATTTGAGTGGCTCCCCAGGCAATAACGGTTAATATACCTAATACGATAACTAATACAATTAAGTCCCAGATATTAGGGATTATAAAAACCTTAGATTTAATAAATTTAAAATTTTCTTTATTATTCATATAAAGCTAACTATATTTTTATGGTTAATTGTTTTTATTGTACTTAAAGTTCAATTATGATTGATATAGATGCTTGATATAGTAGATGATGTTGATGGCTAATTCCATGTTAAGTATGATTTTTTTACAAAAGACTTAGATTAAAGTATTATTTACCTTTTTTCTTTTAAATGATGGATGTCAGGGAGATATTTTGGTTGGCAAAAAAGAATTATTGTTTACATCTTTGACTAGCGAACATATTCGGGAAGCTAGTAGCTACTTTGAAGCTACTCCTAAGTTTAATAAATATTCCAGAAAACAGTCGCAGCTTCTAGATCCTTTTTCTTTTATAGTAACTATTAATGGAATGTTTGCTATATCGAATAGTATTGAAGGTACTTTGGGACACGGTTCTAGCGGTAGGGTGAAAATTGGTAAAAATATCAATACTGGTCAATTAGTTGCTATTAAAAGATTGTTATCTAATGAATGTAGTCCAGTTGATTATAATGATTTGTTATATGAAGAAGTAAACATACTTTGTGAATTAGGACAATTACATGCTACTGCCGAAAGATGGTGGAATAATGTAGAAGGATCCCAGTTATCAAAAGAAGATGATGGTTGGATAAATAAGTACGAAAAAGATCCTGAATATATGTCTATAAGATATAACTATAAATTTTATATTTTCACTGATTTTTTTGATGGGATAACATTATACAAACATTTTAAACAAGATGTGTTAACTACAGAAAGAATTTTGCAAATAATAATTCAAGTATTGGAACAATTGGATCTACTTAATCGCAAAGGTATAATTCATTCAGACTTTAGTTTGAATAATATTTTATACAATAAATCTAATAGAAAAATAAGGATTATTGATTTTGGTTTGGCTGGTAAACTGCAAAATGGTATTAAAAAATTTCCAATATTAAAATATAAATCTACTAAAGAAAGGTATCTTTCACCAGAATGTGACTATAGAAAAGTGTTACATGAAATCATACCGCAATCTAAAGCATGGTTATATTGTACCAATCAAATTTATATAATTCATGAAATTGATCGCTTGGCTAAAGAAGGGTATGGATTTAATACCATAACTTCTGATTTATATAGTTTAGGGTGGTGTATTTATCATCAAGCTGGTGGAAAGCAAAATCCTGTATTACGCGAATTACAACAATACACTTATATATCTAACCCATTCAAAAGAGAATTATTGCAATTTGTTTTAGGTAAATACAAAGAAAAATTAGATTTGTTAATGTGTCGGCATGATTTTAGTACACTACAGCGGAGTAATCTTCGTGTTAGAATAAATTCGAGTGATCTTGTTTATGGTCTAAGACAAAACAATCCTAGCAATAGTATGGCTTCTATTGGTTTTAGCTATAATGGCTTAAGGCAGAATAATTCCAATGACAGTTTAGGTTATAGTAGTTCTAGTAATGAACTAAGTGCTGATAGTTTAGATGATCCTTTCAGTTCCGCTAATAAGAATTTAGAGGCTATAGAAGAAGTTTTTCCAACGTTGCAAACTGTGGAAAATATAACGCAATTCAAACCACGCCCAAAGTTTTAAAAATTATTAAAATTTAACTATTTTCTAGTTCAAATAAACATGTACTCGCTTTTTTTATTGACATGTTTTTTAAAAAACGTAGAATTTGTATAAAGTAATTATATATTGCATTTACAAGATGTGGTAAAGCAAAAATTGTCTAACATCAGTAAAGCAATGATCTTCTAATCAACCTTATTATGTAGGAGAAGTGCATATGCCAAGTATACAAAAGAACTCTGATGAACGATTTTGTGTTATAGGGGGAAGCGGAAGGATCGGTAATAAGGTAATGTCAATGTTACTAAGTGATGGCATGGCAAAATTATGCATCGTACCAACACTATATACTGTAAATAAGGTTGATGGAAAAGGTATGTCGCTGGATTATCGTTTGCTGTTAAATGAGCAAATATGTAGCTACAACCAAAACAAAGCAGAGCCAGACCAAAAGATCTGCGTACCTGATGATACACAAGTTTATCCTGATATTATGTCAGCATATACAGATGGCAACCGTAAGTTTATATTCTGCGGCAAAGATAGCGACGAAGTATGCTATTTTATAAATGAATTAAAGAATATTCATAATAATAGCTTAGATCCTGTTACTTTTCTTTCTGTAGCTGATCGCCTAACAAGTGATAATAGGGATTTGAATGTCGAGTTGAAGCAAGATTACTTTATTTCTCGCGGCATATTATATCATCATGCTGATATGATAACGGAAGCTGGACAAAACATAAAACGTGAAATTGAAGAGTTAAAATCAAATGATCCTAGAATGCAACAATACAATTATGAAGTGTGTGATTATTGGCAAGGTGCAGGTTATGCTAAAGCATTCAATACAACAAGAAAAATATGTAGGCTACTTGGATGCGCTGCTGTTAGTCTTGCTGCAACAAAATCGATGAATGAAAATGGCACAGTAAAAGTTAATGAACATGTATCTGTGTCTATAGCGCGTGGTAAAGATAATTTACCGTTGCAATATCAATGGTTAGTTAACGAAAAAGCCCTACCATCTGTAGGGGTACGTATTGTAGATCCTGGTGAATATAATGAAAATACACAATCAATAAAACAAATACTATTTTCTTTTAAACAATCATCAGTAGAACATGTGGAGGATATGGCAAAACATGTTTGTGAAAAAGCTCGTAATAAGGTTAATAAGGATAGGCTTAAATTAACCAGTGTCTAGTTATAAACAGGTGACTTAAATCCTGACACAAAATTATTGAGAGTAACGTGTTAGCCGTATGTAGTATACAAAAGCAGGGCAAACGCATCTAAATGTGATTCTATTCAGCAGCTTTTTGATACCACTTAATAGCCAAGCGAAAATACAATATGGTCATTTAAAGAGGATACTATAATTATTTGTTTTTGCTAAATTTAATAATTGTTAATGAGGATTTATTAAATTTCAAGCTATTTAATGGGGTGTATAATGAGATGCTTATTTTTTACGTATGAAACTAATAGTAAAACTTTTGAATTATCTCCTTTTGATGTGGAGCATATGCCTGATTATAAAAATGCTAGTGTAACAGTTGGTACTAGTGAAAATGATGAGGTAGTTGTGCGTATACATAATAAACAAGGTAAGCTAAAAGAAAGTAAGCTAATAGATCATATGACCACAACTGGTGAACTTGTTCAAGAAATAAAAATTGGCGATAGAGTAATAGAACGTGTAGTTGAAATAAGTGGACAACAACCTCCACCATACATTGGTAATAATATTAATGTTAGAGACAACAACACAGCTAGAAGTGTAGCTATATCTTGTATAAAAAAAGGTGAGACTAACAATTTGTTTTTACATCCTGATACTACAGAAACTTATTATATTTTAAAAGGAGAGGCAACTATAGAATATAGTAGTAATGGAAAAGTAGATTACAATGTTACAACTGTTACAACTAAACCGTACCATGTAGTTGGAGATAACAAGAATACATATAGAAAATTAGTTGTTCCATCTGGGAAATATATAACGGTTTACAATGGAACAACACAACGAATAACTAACTCTGGAGATACAGATTTGCAAATACTAGTAATATGTTGTCCTCCATGGCAAAAGTCAGATCATTTAGAAGGGTATTTGATACGGGAGCATATAGAGCAAGCCGGAAGGCGCAGCTCGAGTTTGTGTAAGTTGGTGTAAATTGTGTTGCGGATAAAAACATAAGTATCCACTTAAAGCTGTATAAGTTTTGACTTAATTTTGATATATCTTTAAAGTATGCTAATAAATGGTTAACTTAAAAACGGATACTATAGGGGGTGATTAGTTTATGGCAAACATAAGTAAATACCAACCTTTTTTACAAGGCATTCATAATGTCGACGTGATAAATAATCATAATAATAATATCTCTAAAGTCGATCAATTATTAAATCCTTTGTCAAAATTTTTGGTAACGAATATTATATATACAGAACTAGTGCCAAAGGAAAATAAGGCTCTTTTTATCTCTAACAAACAAGGTCTCATTGAGAATTTCTTACAACTCGGCAGATTTAGTCAAGATTTTTATAACACAACAGAACATTATAATAATAGTAATTATTATAATGTGTTTGTATGGCCCCAAAATTGTAGCAATCCAATTGTAAGTGCATTGAATAAAATGGATTTATTTGGTGGTTTTACGATCATCCATAAGACAACAACATTAATCAAAACATGGGCATTTGCTAATTATAATAACAACAATAAATTGATTAATTTATTTGTTAATAACCATAATATTTTTTACCATTTTATACAATATTTTGATTCACAATTAAAAAACTTTAATGTAAGCAAAAACAACTTCATACCATTTCAAATAGTGAAAATGGATGATAATATCTTAAAAGAAAAACAAGATAATTTTCTAAAAGAAATTAATTGGTTAAAAAAGCACACTATTATTAGGAGACATTATTTTAATAATGATATTTATATAACAAATAAAGAATGGTTATGTTTATTGCAGCTTGCTGCGGGTAAAACGCATAAAGAAATAGCTAAAAAATTAGCTATTTCGCCAAAAACTGTTAGACATCACTTGGATGCGATCAAATTAAAGACTAACATACATAATAAATCTACCCTTATAAATGCATTCTTACACAAATTTTGCAACTGTTCAATTTGTTGTATCGGGCCACCCTAAATTGCACTGATTGTTAAAATAAAAAAATTTATTATAAATCTAACAACACTATTATTTATCTATTGGCCTTTATAAAGGCTTATTGTTATATACTAATTACACTTACAACATGCAGTTAGGCAAAATATGAATGAAATAACTTCTAGAAAACCGCTACCTGATCTTTTAAGACCAACTAGTCTTAATGATTTTTATGGTCAGGAACATTTATTAGGAAAAGATAAACCATTAGCAAATAGTATTTCCGCCAAATCTTTACTATCCATGCTATTTTGGGGGCCACCTGGTAGTGGCAAAACAACTTTAGCTAATCTTTTAGCAAACTCTTTAAACTGTAATTTTGTTCCTGTAACTGCCACCTCGGTAGGAACTAAAGAAATTAAAAATATTACTCTTCAATCTGATTTGTTATGGGAGAAAAAACAAATAAAAACAGTAGTATTTATAGATGAAATACACAGATTCAATAAAACACAGCAAGATGCATTGCTTCCTATGGTTGAAAATGGTTCATTCGTACTATTAGGTGCTACAACAGAAAATCCTTCATTTTCTATTAATAATGCATTATTATCTAGATTAATAATTTATCAGTTACACCCTTTAACCAACATTGAGTTGGAAAAAATTTTGCTTAATGGATTAAGCTTTTTAAAACAAAATAATAGATCTATTATCTTCCCTTCAAAAGTAAAAGAGCACTTTATTGCTATAGCTGATTGTGATGCTAGAAAATTATTAAATAACTTAGAACTATTGGCATATTCTACACCTAAAGACAGCAATACATTAGAGGTTAATTTAGAATTATTAGAACAAGTTTTAGGCTTTAGTTGCCGTAAATTTGATAAACATGGTGATATATTTTACGAGCAAATTTCAGCTTTACATAAATCTGTTCGAGGCTCCAATCCTGACGCCGCACTTTACTGGTTAGCCAGAATGATAGATGGTGGATGTGATCCTTTGTATATAGCAAGAAGAGTGATAAGAATGGCTTCAGAAGACATTGGCAACGCTGATCCAAGAGGAGTGCAATTAGCCATAAATGCTTATGATGTCTACCAACGCCTAGGAAGCCCAGAAGGAGAACTAGCTATAGCACAAGCGGTTTGTTTCCTATCAGTAGCTCCAAAAAGTAATGCTGTTTATACTGCCTTTACTGCGGCATTAGAAGATGCTAAACATTCTGGTTCGTTACCAGTACCGTTACATTTACGAAATGCTCACACCAAAATAATGAAATCATTTGGGTATGGAAAACATTATCAATATGATCATGACATATTAGGCGGTATCGCTTTATCTCAAACTTATTTTCCTGAAAATTTTACTGAAAAAATATATTATCATCCACGTGAAGAAGGTTTAGAAATACAAATTAAACAAAAATTAGATCGGATCAGAACTGAAAGAAACATTAAAACAAAATAAGGGCTCTGTCGCAAAATGAAAGTAATATTAGGAATTAAATAATTCATCGTTGCAAGCATTATTATTGCGACAGAACCGACGGCACTATTGCAAAAACCATGTTGTTTGCGTGATAATACTCGAAAATCATAAAGAATTTTGGGGATTGATAGTGAAGCAAAATCTGAGCGTAAAACACTCTGTTGCATGTATGCTGTAGGTGGCATTATGAATCAGAAAATTTTAGCATATAGTGAAAATGTATATTTAAACTGGGTAACTACTGCTGTGCCCAACCACGACATTCATAACAAATTTGTTGATTTTGCGCCATCACTACTGAAAGATGCTAGTAGTCGCTCTATATTTAAGCGAATGGCAAATCGTTCACAAATTAATCATCGCTATTCTTTTTTAGAATTAAACGTCAACAGCGAGAATGATTTTTACAATTTAAATATGTTTCCTGATACTAAAACACGCATGCATTTTTACGAAAACAATGCCATTACTTTAGCATGCCAGGCGATTGATCAGTTAGATATGTTATATTATCAGAAGAAAATAAGTCATTTAATTATAACAACTTGTACAGGGTTTTATGCTCCAGGTTTAGATGTGCAAATAGTTAAACATTATGGCTTAAAGCCAACAATCGAGCGCTCTATTATTGGTTTTATGGGATGTAATGCTGCCATACCAGCTTTAAAGTTAGCGCGGTATATAGTGAGCTCTTGCAAAGATGCTTGTGTCCTTATTGTAAATGTTGAACTATGTACCATACACTTACAGGATACAGGCACATTGGAAGATATTCTTTCATTTCTTATTTTTGCGGATGGTTGTGCAGCCAGTATAGTATCTGCTGATTTTCATGGAATTAAGCTACAAAGTTTCCATTCAACAATTATACCGGATAGCTTAAATCAAATAGCCTGGAATATAGGAAATAAAGGATTCGATATGTTTCTATCAGGCAAAGTTCCGCATACAATTGCAACAGTGCTACCAAATTACATAGATGATATAACTGGCGGTAAAACAGCAAAACATTTTTCATATTGGGCAATTCATCCAGGAGGACGCTCTATTCTTGATGCGGTAGAAAAAGGTGCATGTCGTCTAGAAAAAGAATTTTTGAAACATTCTCGTGAAGTATTGCGAAAATTTGGAAATATGTCTTCGGCTACTGTAATGTTTGTTCTTAAAGAAATAATGCAGCATGAATATAAATCTGGTCTAGGTTGCGCCATGTCTTTTGGACCAGGACTTACAATAGAAAGCATGTTATTTGAAGTTTAAGTAATGTAAATTATGATAATGTCAAATTTTAAAAAACGCAGCACCGAAAATGAATTAATGGATACAGAAACCATAAGCTTTGTTGAATTTAAAAATTGCTTACGACATCTTGAAATAATTAATATATTTAGTTTTGCTTATAGACCAACCTATGCCTGGTTAAAAAAAAGTCTTAAAGGAATCAGTCATCATAAAAGCATTGCTATATTTGACGTTGGGAGCGGAGGAGGCGACATGTTGCGACAAATATGGAAATGGACAAAAAAATGGGGTATCCAAGTATCATTAACTGGAATTGATGCCAATCCATGGTCAAAAAAATCAGCTGAGGAATTTACATCACCAGATTTGCCTATAACATTCAAAACATCTGATATTTTTAAATTTAATCCTATCCAACCACCAGATTTTATTATTAGTTCTCTTTTTACTCACCATCTTACAGAGCATGATTTAATTACTTTTATTCAATGGATGGATAAATACGCTATTCGCGGCTGGTTTGTTAATGATCTACATCGTCACTGTATACCATATTTTTTTATTAAATATGCGACTTGCTTGATGCCAGTTAATCGTATTGTAAGACATGATGCTCCAATTTCAGTTGCACGCTCATTTACTATTATAGATTGGTATGATTTGCTTAAGAAAGCAGGAATACCTAAAAAAGAAGTTTATATTAAGTGGTTTTTTCCGTTCCGCTACGGTATAGCACGCAACAAGCCATGAGTACTTGGGATGCTATAGTTGTTGGTGGAGGATTAGCTGGCTCTACAGCAGCCATTTACTTGGCACGTAAAAACAAAAATGTTTTGCTTTTAGAAAAAGAAAGAACAGCACATCATAAAGTTTGTGGTGAATTTATAAGTTATGAAGCAGTGCATTATCTGAAATTACTTGGTGTCGAATTGCCTCAGCTAGGTGCTGAAACTATAGATTATGTAAGAGTGATCCATGGTGCCACCCTTGCTGAAACTAAGTTACCATGGACTGCATTTAGCTTATCTAGATACTTGTTGGATGAAAATCTTTTGAAGTTAGCCAAAGAAAATGGGGCCAATATTCAGCGCGGTATAACTGTAACTGGTTTGGAACATACATCAGTTGGTTGGAATATTAAATGTAAAGAAAAAACTTTCATTTCCAAATCTACATTTTTAGCGACCGGCAAGCATAATGTACAAGGTTGGTCTAGAGTGGTGCCTGGGCAAAATAGTAATATGATTGGTTTCAAGATGCACTGTAAGCTTGATATTAACCAAACTAAATTATTGAAAAACCATGTTGAAATCATTTTATTTTCAGGAGGGTATGCTGGAATTCAACCAATTGAGAATGATTTAGTTAATTTTTGTCTCATCATTAATAAAGAGAAGTATAAAGCATGGGGGAAACAATGGACTACCTTATTGGAAAATTTGTTTACTGTATCTCCTCATATTAAAAATCGTTTTAATCGTTCCTATGCTTGTTGGAATAAACCTCTTGCGATTTTTGGAATTCCATATGGCTTTGTCTATAAAAATGATATCAATGAATCAGCAGAAGAATTATATAGATTAGGCGATCAAATGGCGGTTATTCCATCATTTGCTGGTGATGGGATGGCTATCGCGCTACACACTGCGCACATTGCAATAGACTATTATCTAACCAACAATTCCAAAAAATACCATCGTAAAGCATACGTTGAGTTAAAACCACAAATTCGGTGGGCAACTAGACTGTCACGCTTAATTAGCATGTCAACAGCTCAAAAACTTATTATTTATGCATGCAAAATAGCGCCAGGCATAATAACTAAAATTGTCACACGAACACGTTTGCGTTTGACAAATTGTTGAGGTTGTTCCCTAGATGGTGCGACACAATCTAATTGTAGATATTATGATCTATAGTTCTGATGTTGAAACCAATTTATTGATAATTTATAGAAATAGTATTAAATAGCTTTTTGCAATTATCGTGGTATGTATAGATATCTTTTATAAGCTTTATTCAATATAATCTCTTGGGTACTTAGATCGTTATCTATTTCAATCTCAGGCAGCTTGATATGTTTAGATGAATCACTATATAAGAACTCTATTGGTGGTTTTACACTACAAAAAGCAGCACTCAAAGCAACCCAAATTGTATTGAAATTATCTTTTATATTAGTTAAACGTATTTGTGTTTTTGAATTTTGATTATGTTTTATATAATTAAATGAATTTTCCTTAATTCGCTCGAGTATATTATATAATTCGGTATTATCTGTAGCATTAAAAATATCATCCAAATTTCTAAGAACCTTAAAACGCAAGAGATAGTCTAGGTTATGGTTTCTTTCTTGAAAATGGTTATATCCTAAACAATCATTCAATTTTTTTATGAACTCTTGATTGATAAACCTTCCGTCAAACGAAAGAAATCTAAACTCTGTTAGCGTTTCTTTATTAGCATAAATTTGTTCAATCAATATTTGTTCAACCTTGTGCTGTATATCAGGTGTGCTCGGGTTAAAAAGTGGGTTTTCATAGAACAACACATTGATAGCTAATTTAGCATACACTAAAACTTTTAATGAATTTTCGGATGTTTCCTTACGTATACCATAATCTCCTCTTACCGCAAAAGACGGAACATCAATATTTGGAAAATGCTTTTTTATTGAAGAGTCAGTAGGTTTTTTTAGCATAATTGATTACCCATAATTATATACATAATAATAAATTTAGAACATATTAAAACTAAAATGTTATTCACCATGATAATTAATACATGTGTACACTCACGTTTAATATTCTTATTAACGATAAAATATTAATACCATTTGTCATGAATTTTGCAATCTCGGCAATATTGTTTGATGTGTTGGTGGTTTAAAGATGGTTCTGTCGCAATAATAATGCTTGTAGCTATAAGTTATTTAGTTTCTAATATTACTTTCATTAATTAAAAGATAGCGAATCAGGGTTTAAAGTACTAGGTATTCCTAGAGCTAAAGCAATATCACAATTGCTAAAATTAATTATTTTCGAGCTCTAATAGTTTTTCACCGGCTACTTTAATAACAGCGTCTGGAATACCTGCTAATTTTGCAACCTGCAAACCAAAACTTTTAGCTGCCGGTCCATTATTTACTGTGTATAAAAATAATAAACTGCCATTTTGTTCAATAGCAGTTAAATGGACATTAGATATTTGCTTGTTTTCTTCTGGTAATTTGGATAATTCTAAATAATGAGTGGCAAATAAACAAAAGCAATTATTCATGCTAATTAAATGTTTTGCAATTGCGTACGCTAAAGATAAACCATCAAAAGTACTTGTACCTCTACCTATTTCATCAATAATAACTAAACTATTTTTAGTTGCAAATTGTAAAATATTGGCAGCTTCTAACATTTCTACCATAAAAGTTGATTTTCCTTGGTTTAAATCATCAGATGCACCGATCCGCGAAAAAATTCTGTCTATTGGTCCAATAGTTGCTGAATGAGCTGGTACAAAACTGCCAATTAAAGCAAGTAAAATTATTATAGCATTTTGACGCATATAAGTAGATTTACCTCCCATGTTTGGACCAGTTATAATTAACATTTTAGTTTGCATGTTTAATGATAAGTTATTAGGAATAAACGTGGCAGATTGTACTTGTTCTACAACTGGATGACGACCAGCTACAATATTTATTTCTTCATTATTAATTAATGTTGGTTGTGACCAATTTAATGTAGAAGATCGTTCTGCTAGATTATTCAAAACATCTAATATAGCAATAGAAGTTGCCGTTTGCTGAATTTCTATAATATGTTGTTGTAGAGTTTTTAATAGTTCTTCGAAAAGAAATTTTTCTCTGGAAATAGCTCGTGATCTGCTGCTTAATATTTGATCTTCTAATTGTTTTAATTCTGGAGTTATAAATCGTTCGACATTTTTTAAAGTTTGCCGCCTTATATATGTGGTTGGTACCAATTTACTTTGGTTGCGACTTATTTCTACATAATACCCATGAATTTTATTAAAACCAATTTTTAAAGTAGATAATTTAGTGGTTTCTTTTTCTTGTTTTTCTATTTTGGTTAAAAAGCTATCAGCGTCATTATAGATAGATCTTAAATTATCTAATTCTTGATCATAACCATTAGCAATAAAATTACCATCTCGCAATAAAATAGGTGGGTTTTCTATTATGGCAGAATCTATCAATTTATATAATTCTGGAAAAGTGCTTAGATTAGTTAAAATCGTTTTAAGTAAAATACTATTATTTGCATTGGTATCAAGTAGCGCTATTAATTTTGGTAAATTGTCAAAGGCTTGTTTTAGTTGGATTAAATCACGAGGTTTAGTAGTAAGTATAGCAATTCTGCCAATTATTCTTTCTAGATCACTAATTTGGTTTAATATAATTTGAAAATCTTCAAAAACTTGGTTTTTTTGTAATTCAGCAATAGCTGCATAGCGTTGTTTTAATAAATTATAATTTTTAATTGGTCTGTTTAACCAATTAAATAATAATCGGTTGCCCATAGCAGTTTTACAATTGTCTAGGATCCTTAATAAAGTGGTCTGTTTGGTTCCTGTATCTTGGTATGCCTGAATGTTACAAGTGATTTCTAAATTTCTTCTAGTTTGTTGATCAATTATTACACTTTCATCTAGTGATTCTATGTTTAAATGTTTTATATGTAATAGATCATTTTTTTGCATAGATTTTACATAATATAATAACGCACCAGCTGCACATAGGGCAGTTAGGTATTCGGAAGTTTTAGTAATAGAATTATCTTTAATAAACTTGGTATTCCAATTTTTCCCAAAATGATTGTTTAATGATAATATTGCTAGTTTTTCTGTAAATTGCAGTTGTTCTATTTCGCTTATTGTAGTTTTTATGTTTATTATTTTTTTATAATTTTCTAATTTTTCTGGAATAATTACTTCCGCAGGTTGAAGTCTTTCTAATTCTCCTCGTAAATCCGTATGATTACTAACAGTTGAAATATTAAATAAACCAGTACTTAGATCTAAAATAGCTATTCCAAAAGAATAGTTGGATTGTAAAATACTAATAATTAAATTAGCTTGTTTATTAGGCAGTAATTCTTCTTCGGTAATAGTGCCTGGAGTTATAATTCTAGTTACTTGGCGTTCCATTGGGCCTTTAGAACTTAATTCGCCTACTTGTTCGCAGATCACAACTGTTTCGCCAAGTTTAATTAATTTATTAATATAGTTGTCTACGGTGTGATGAGGTACTCCTGCCATAGCAATTGACTGGCCTGCAGTCTTACCGCGTTTAGTTAAAGTGATATTTAATAATTTAGCAGCTTTAATAGCATCATCAAAAAACAACTCATAAAAATCTCCCATACGGTAAAACAGTAAATGTTTTTTATAGTGAGATTTAATTTGTAAATATTGTTTGATCATTGGGGTGTGGTTAGAGTCTTGATCTTGTGTATGCATACGCCTAAAGCCTAAATTATAAGTTATTTACTAATTCTTAGTTATATTTGTTCAGGTGGGTAGGTATTTTTTAAACTTATGGAGCATCCTGAAAGAATAAAAACATATTTTTAACCTATTAACACACTGAATGGTGCGTAATAAGTTTAAAAAATACCTACCCACCTGAACAAATAGTCTTAGTTTAAGTTTAAGAAAAGATTATATTATGGATTGCTGTGCCTGCCAATAAAGTGTTTCTATATAAATCACATAGAAAATGCTCTAGGTCTAATATTATATTTTGGATTGTTTGTTTTATTTAACAGCCTGAATTTCGTGAGTTCACTTTCTAAACATTCAACAAAATCTTGTAAATCTTTAATTGTATCAAAGCCCTTATCAAGTCTGAAAGCCATATATTCTTTAAATTCGTCCGTTTCTTTTTGGGAAAGTTGTTTGTTAGTTGAAAATTGTTGTAATTTCAGCTTTGCTTGAGCCAATTCATCAGTTTTAGTTTGTAATTCATAACATTGTTTTTTTAATAAAGCATCTCTTGCTTTTGCATTATATATACCAGCTTGACGTTTAAATTCAAATTTTTGTTTTTGCTCTTCTAGTAATTCTTTTAAACATTTGTTTTCTTCTTTTAATTGTTTATTTTCGTTACTTAATTTGTGTTTTTGTCTAACATCGCTAACACTAGGTTGAATTTGAAATAATGCATTTTGAGGGTTTTCGATAAGCAAGTTCTCATATGTATCTCGTTGCGCTTTTAGTTTTTGTTTAAGTTCATTATTTTCATCTTTTAATGAGCTAGCATTAAGTTCGGCTGATTTTCTTTTTCTTTCAGATTCTTGTAATTTTTCTTGTGTAGTTTGTATTCTATTTTCGTTTAACCTGAGGTTTTCTGTTTGAGCGACAATGAATTTTTTTTGTTCAACTTTCAAACTTTCTAAGTTTTTCACTAGTGTTTCAATAGTTTCTTCTGATTTTAGTTGTTGTAAAAATAAGGCACTGTTTTTCTTACTTAACTCATCTTGATGACGTTGAGTATTCGTTATAAGAGCTATTATTGTATTATATTCTGGATTTTTACTTAATAAAAATTGTATAAAATCAATTGCAAGCTTGATTGATGTATCATGAAATTTTTTGCCATCTACTTTAGATGTTAATATTGTTTGTAAAAGTTTTATATAAGTCTTCAATCGTTCGGCATCGTTGTTTGGTTGTATTGTTGCGTCGGAAGAGTCGGCACTAAAAAGATTGCTGTTGTTTAACATGCTTTCTATTAAAAACTGGTATGATGGCACTGCAACTTTACGAAAAGCTATCATTATTAAATCTTCGTTTGTTAAAATAAGTTTTTGACAAAATGATTTTTGTTTTAGTAGCTGGCCAAGAGCCATAACAAATTCATTCTTAAAAGCCACTCTAAATATTTCTAGTATTTGCCAATTTTCTATATCTGTTTTAGAAAAATATATATGGTTTAACATAAGCGTGAAATTGTTTTCTTGTTCTGTCCAAGAAATGCCAAAAATTTCTTTATCCATTGTTTGTTCTGTTATTCGTAAAATAGGCATGGTTGTTAATTCTGGTTGATCGGTTCTGACATTTATAGCAGGCCATGTTTGGATTGCCGAAGCATGATATTCAGTGAGTAAAATTTCTATGGCACTTGAATTATTACAAGCTGCTGCATGACCTAAGCATAGCGATAAAATTTGTTCTCGGTGATCATCAAGTTCTGGAAATGTAGTTAAAACAGCATTGATCAGTAATCGATATATTGAAGACATACCTTCGATAAATAGTTTGTGTCCACTAAATTCGAAAATTAAATTGTTATGTTTATTATTTAAAATACCTTCTGTTAAGAATAATTTAATATGTCGTTTTATTTTCAGAAGAAAATCGTTTGGTATTATAGAAGTTTTAGAAGAGAGAGCATTTCTCCATTTTTCATTTATATTAGCGTAAGCCATGAATTTTTGAAAATTGTGCAGCATGGTGTAAAAATTTTTTTTCATTTCGGATGGTTCGCGACTGCTAGTAGAGGATAAATTACCATCTATACCCATGCTAAATAAAAAATCAGCAATGTCTTGTGGACCAGAAGATTCAGAAAAATCGTATTTAATAATATCTAGAGATGTTGTCGTAGATTTTTGAGTATCTTTAGTTTTATGTTTATTATGTTTGTACATTTGTTAGTTCCTTTCCTATTGGGAAATTTTTAGTTGACAATCATTGTAAGTGGAAAATTGATTATGTAAATAGTTCTAATGTATGAATGTTTTTAAACTAGCATATTTGGTGAGCGATTACCCGGATAACTAAAAATGGTTTTTAACTCATAGCCATCTTTATTAAATTCTAAAATTTGCGCCTGATTATTCCAGTCTCCAAGTACTATTCTAGTAAAAGCCTTGTTATTAATAACATCACCTTGGCTGTTAATTGATTGGTTAATAATAAAATTATGAATATTTGGCTTATGGGTGTGACCATGAATTAAGATGTTTACGGAGTGTTGTTGCATGATTTGTTCTACAGTACTTTGACAGGCATCGTAAATAGCTAAATTTTTAACAATATTAATATTAATATTATTATTTTTATATTTATTTTTGCTTATGGTTCTTAATTGATCAGCAATTGTCAGTTTTAATTTAATGGGCAAAATATTTGCAAGACCAACTGTTATCGGATGGCGTATTATATTAGTAAAATAAATATGTCGTTTATCTAGCGAACATAAAGAATCTCCATGCAACAATAAAATATTATGACCATACAAATTAAATTTATATGAGTCTGGCAAAATTTTAATATTAGTTTGTTTAGCAAAATGTTTACCAATCAAAAAATCTCTATTACCACGGATAAAATAAATAGGGATATTATTAGAGCTAGTTTTTAAAATATTTTTAACGTTATTTAAAAATTCTGTGTTTAAATGGTCATCAATCCAGGCTTCAAATAAATCCCCTAAGATATAAACAGCTTCGGTAGTTTTTGGTAAAGTACTAAAGAATTTATTAAACAACCTATAACTATCTGAAAATCTTTCATTTAAATGTAAATCTGATATAAAAAAAATGCTCATAGTTGCTTAACTCTCTTTGGTTGGTGCTGGCTGCACTACATATACATAAATTAGTAGAGTCTAGGGGGTTGCGTTAGCGTCAATCTTATAATACATTTTGCGGTATGACAATAAAAACAACAGCTTCTAACTTTCCAGTAAAAACCAGATTTGCTCCTAGCCCTACTGGGTTTATGCATATAGGTAATTTGCGCACCGCATTATTTAGTTATTTATTTGCTAAAAATCAAAAAGGGGAGTTTTTATTACGCATAGAAGATACCGATCGGGAACGTTCAAAACCAGAGTATATAACTGGACTGCTGGAAGATTTTAACATTTTAGGCTTACATTGGGATGGATCCATTGTATATCAATCACAAAGAACAGCCATTTACGATAAGTATTACGAAGAATTACACAAAAAAAATTTAACCTATCGATGTTTTTGTTCCGAAGAAAAACTTAATTTAATGCGTAAAATTCAATTATCTCAAGGGTTACCACCTAGATACGCTGGTACTTGTCTTAAATTAACCGAAGAAGAAGTTCAAAAAAAATTAGCAAATAACGAATTAGCATGTTGGCGGTTTAATGTACCTAAAAATATTGTGATAGAGTTTGATGATTTAATAAAAGGTAAACAAACATTTAACAGTAATGATTTTGGTGATTTTGTAATTAAGCGTCAAGATGGTGCCGAGTCTTTTATGTTCTGTAGTGTTATAGATGATGTATTGCAAGGGGTAACTCATGTTTTGCGTGGTGAAGATCATGTTAGTAACACGCCTAGACAATTACTTATTTTACAATCTATTGGATTAAAAGCTCCCCAATACGGGCATTTTTCTTTATTAATTAATGGTGCAGATGGAACGCCAAAATTATCTAAAAGAAATGGCAGTCAATCTATACAGGATTTATTGCTCGAGGGGTACTTACCACAAGCAATATTAAATTATTTAGCGCGGTTAGGTCATGTGTATACTGCAAAAGAAAACCATTTATTGTCTTTAGATGAATTGTCTTTAAATTTTAATCTGGCACATATTAGCTCTAATTCTGCTAAGCATGATTTAAATCATTTGAAATTTTGGCAAAAACAAGCGATGTTAGTAATTAAAAATGAAGAATTATTAAACATTTTACAAAAAAATTCTGATTTTATAAAAATATTTAATAATAAAAATTTAGATAAAATCGATGAATTTATAAATTTAATCAAAACTAATATTTTAATGCCACAAGAAGCAGTTATGTGGGCAAAAGCTTTCTTTGCAGATAGCTTGAAAGATTTAGAATTATCTTCTGATTCAGAAAATATGCTAAAAAATATTGATGTTAAATTTTTACAAATAGTAATTGAGAATACGGATTTTTCTGATTTATGTAACAAATTAAAGGCTGCTGGATTTTCTGGTAAAAATTTATTTGTAAACTTAAGAATGATTTTTACTGGACAAAACTATGGACCAGAGTTGAATAAAATTTTTGAAATTGTGGGGCATGAACGTATTAAAAATAGAGCTGTTGAGATCCTTCAGGTTCATTAATTATGCTTAAAATTTATAATACTATTGCCCGTCAAAAACAAGAATTTGTTCCAGTTGTTCCTAACAAAGTTAATATATATGTCTGTGGTGTAACAGTATATGATTATTGTCATATTGGACATGCGCGTACCTATTTATTTTTTGATGCTGTTATCAGATATTTAATTTTTTTAGGATATGAAGTAAATTTTGTGCGCAATATTACCGATGTTGATGATAAAATTTTAAATAAAGCTAAGCAAAATAACGAACCATTTTCTGTTATAACAAAAAAATTCATTCAAGCTATGCATGATGATTTTGCTGCGTTAAACTTACTGAAGCCAAACATTGAACCAAAAGCTACAGAATTTGTTGGTGAAATGATCAATTTGATTGGCACTTTGTTATCTAATAAATATGCTTATTTAGGTGATAATGGTGATGTTTTTTATAGTGTGAGCCAATTTAAAAAATATGGTTTGTTGTCTAAACGTGATTTTAATAACATGCAACATACAGATAGAGTCGAAGAGCAAGTACAAAATGCTAAACAAAATACCCAAGATTTTGTGTTGTGGAAATTGGTTGATGCAACTGATGTTGGTTGGGATTCTCCATGGGGGTATGGTCGACCAGGTTGGCACATAGAATGTTCGGCCATGTCGTTAAAATTACTAGGTAATACTTTGGATATTCATGGTGGTGGTTTTGATTTAATATTCCCTCATCATGAAAATGAAATTGCTCAAGCAGAAGCTGCAACTCACGAAACTTTTGTTAATTATTGGATGCATGTTGGATTTTTACAAATTAATCAAGAAAAAATGTCTAAATCGTTAGGAAATTTTACTCTTATAAAAGATATTTTAATCGAAGTGCAACCAGAAGTTGTTAGATATTTTATGTTATCTTCTCATTATCGTAGTCAAGTAGAATTTTCTTATGATAAGCTGCATATTGCCAAGCATTCGTTAGAAAGGTTGTATTTATCTTTACGTGATGTGTCGGATGTTGTAGACGTTATAAATCAAGGTAATGTTAATGACAATGCTACCAAACAGTATCGAGAAAGATTTTTAGAAGCTATGAATGACGATTTTAATACTCCGGCTGCGTTATCTATATTATTTGAATTGTCGAAAGAACTTAATATTATTAAGGAAAAATCTTTAACAATGGCTGCACCAATTGCAGCGTTATTAAAAAAGTTAGCTCAATCTATAGGGTTGCTTAATGTTGATTGCGAAGAATTTTTACACAGTCACACTAAAAATAACCACTTATCAGATCAACAAATCCAAAACCTAATTATGCAACGTAATCAAGCTAGAAAAGAAAAAAATTGGCAAGTAGCAGATTTAATCCGGGATCAATTAGCAGAGCAGGGGATAGTTTTAGAAGATAAAGGTGATGAGACTGTTTGGCGAAGTTAATTATTATTGATTAATAGTTATATAAACTTGAATAACTTAGTTATAAATCTTAATATTAATTATGAATTTAATCATAAAAAGATTTATACCAAACAATTTTTTATTAAATACTACTGCTATTATCAGTGCTACTATAGGTTTATTTATAATTATCTCTATAGTTATCTATTATAGTAGTTCTAATAAATTTAAAAATATCTATCCAGGATATGTAGAGGGGGAGTTTGTTCAAATTTCTTCTGAAATATCTGGCATACTTCAAAATGTAGCAATCACTAAAGGGGAACTAGTCCAAAAACAACAACTACTTTTTACCTTAAGCAACAACGATGAATTATACGCAGTACAACAAGCACAAGCAGTTATAAAGCAAAAACAAGCCAACTTAGATGATTTATTAAAGGGTAAACGTTCAGATGAAATAGATGTTTTAATTGCAGAGCGTGAACAAATTCATGTTATATTAGATTTATCAGAACTCCGCCTTAAAAGGTATAAAAATTTATTAAAAGGCGGTGCTATTACTCATGAACAATTTGACGAAACTCAAAGCAGTTACGAAAACAATAAAGCTAAATTAATTGAAATAGATGCTCAAATTCGACTTGCTAATTTAGGGGCAAGGAGTGATGCAATTCAGGCGGCTGTTGCAGATTTAGATAATGCTACAGTTAATTTAAACAAAGCAAATTGGCAATTATCTAAAAAAACCATACTGTCGTCTAATAGTGCTTATGTGCATGATATTTTATATAGATCAGGAGAATTGGTTAGTGTTGGTTCTTGTGTGGTTATGCTGTTACCAATAGATAATCTTAAAGCTCGGTTTTTTATTAATGAAAAAAACTTATCTAGAATTAAAGTAGGGCAATCAGTAATGTTATCTTGTGATTATTGTAAAGAAAAAATTGTTGCTGATATCAGTTATATTTCCTATGAAGCGGCATATACTCCACCAATGATTTTTAGTAAAGGTTCCAGAGAAAAATTGGTTTTTTTAGTAGAAGCTAAAATCCCACCTCAATATTTTAATGTTTTGCATCCAGGACAACCATTAGATGTTTTTGTGGAATATTTATGAATAGTAGTTCTTTATTTGCTATTGATGTGAAAAATATTACTAAATACTTTAATGGTAAATGTGTAGTTAATAATTTAACAATTCAAATTAAGCCTGGAGAAGTATTTGGATTCTTAGGACCGAATGGTAGTGGTAAAACAACCACCATTCGCATGTTGTGTGGATTATTAACCCCAGATAGCGGGCAAGGCACATGTTTGGGTTTTGATATTATTACAGAGAGCCTTAATATAAAGGATCAGGTAGGGTATATGCCGCAAGCATTTAGTTTATATAATGATTTAACTATTAAAGAAAATTTAGATTTCATGGCTAGAATGTATAATAGAAGTGAGCGCGAAACAATAGTAAACAATACTTTATTAAAATTAGGTGCTATAAATAATGCAGATCAATTAACTGGTACATTATCGGGTGGATGGAAGCAAAGATTATCATTAGCTGCTTGTCTTTTACATAAACCCCAAGTTTTATTATTAGATGAACCAACAGCAGGAGTCGATCCTAAAGCAAGACGTGAGTTTTGGGATCAAATTCATGAACTTGCCAAACAAAATGTAACATCGTTAGTGAGCACTCATTATATGGATGAAGCTGAACGTTGTGATCGATTAGGCTATATTGCCTATGGTCAGTTAATTGCCATTGGTACTAAAGAAGAACTTATTAAAAAATTTAACACCGCAAATTTAGAAGAAGTATTTGTTTATTTAATGCGTAACATAAAAGCAGAAATTGTATGAAAGTACCTGCTGTTTCTTTAGAACGTTTTATTGCCATTGTTATTAAAGAATTTATTCAAATGCGTCGCGACAGATTGAGATTTGCTATGATGATTGGTTTGCCTTTGCTGCAATTGATTTTATTTGGTTATGCAATTAATACTAATCCTAAAAATTTACCAACAGTAATAGTGTCTCAAGACGAAAGTGTCTTTGTTAGAAGCATTGTTCAAAGTTTAAAAAATAGTCAATATTTTAAAATAATGCCTCAAACTATTAATGAAAAAGAAGCTAATTTATTATTAAAACAAGGTAAAGTACAATTTATAATGTCTATACCTAGTGATTTTTCTAAAAAATTATTAAGAAAAGAACGACCATCATTATTAATAGAGGCAGACGCTACTGATCCTGCAGTTACTACTGGTGCTTTAGGAGTTATTCAAAATCTTAGTCAAACGGTACTTGATTATGATTTTAATGGTTCGTTAAATTTTCTTAAAACATCCCAACCAGCTTTTGATGTTAATATTCACAAAAACTATAATCCAGAAGAAGTTACTCAATACAATACTGTGCCAGGATTGATTGGAGTTATTTTGACAATGACTATGATTATGATGACTGGGCTTGCTATTGCTAGAGAAAAAGAACGTGGTACATTCGAAAATTTATTAGCAACACCAGCTCATCCACTAGAGATCATGTTTGGTAAAATTATTCCATATATAATAGTCGCTTATATTCAAGTAACTATTGTGTTGCTGTTTGCTAAGTTCTTGTTTAACGTTCCAATGGAGGGTAGTCTAAAGTTATTGTTATGGTGTATATTAATTTTTGTTATCACTAATTTAAGTGTTGGAATTACATTTTCTACTATTGCTAAAAATCAAATGCAGGCTATGCAAATGACATTTTTTTTCTTTTTACCCTCTATTATGTTGTCTGGATTTATGTTTCCTTTTCGTGGAATGCCTAAGTGGGCGCAAATACTTGGGGAAATATTACCGCTTACTCATTTTTTAAGAATTATTCGTGGTATATTATTAAAAGGTAGTGGTTTAGCTGAGGTTTCTATAGAAATATTTTGGTTATTATTATTTATGTTAAGTGTAATTTTGTTGGGATTAAAGAACTATAGAAGGACATTAGATTAAAATTTAGGAAACTATTACTGTCAATGCAATTTTAAAATGTCCTATCTAACGCTACAATAACTTTCCAAATTGAAAATATAAATTATAATGTTATTAATTATTTATTTAACGTAATTTTATTTTTTAAGGAATAATTATATGGTTGCCAAAAAATCCACTAAAAAACTAGCTACTAAGAAAAAGGCTATAACTACCAAAAGCAGCAAAAAGGGTAGCAAAACCAAAAAAATAGTTAAAAAGGCTAAAAAGTCTGTTACTAAAAGGAAACCAGCTAAAGTTACAAAGAAACCAGCTAAAGCTAAAGCTAAAAAAAAATCGGTAAAATCTAAAAAATCAAAAACCAGTTTAAAGCAAAAAATTTTGAATTTTGTTAGCTAATAAAACTTAGTGCCGTTGTTACAATTATTACGTAACAACGGCTTTTACTTGTGACCTGCTGCCAATACTCGCGTGAACAGTTCTAATGACTTTGCAGTTTTTGAGTTAATAAAGTATTTTCTAGTAAACAAGCGATAGTCATTGGTCCTACCCCACCTGGCACTTTGGTAATCCACGCAGCATGTTGTTTGGCAATTTTAAATTCTACATCACCCGTTAATTGATCATTGATTTTACTAATTCCAACGTCAATAACGATACTACCTGCTTTAATCCAATCACCTTTTATTAAATGTGGTTGACCAGTAGCTGAGATTAATATATTTGAATTGGAAACAAAAGACTGTAAGTCCAGAGTGTTTTTATTACAGATAGTTACAGTACATCCAGCATTTAATAAAGACAAAGCAATTGGTTTTCCCACAATATTAGAAGCACCAATTATAGTCACTTTTTGGCCTAATAATTTCACTTTAGTTATAGCCAGTAATTTCATGATCCCAAGAGGAGTGCATGGTTCTAAAACAGGCCATCCTTGAGTTAAAAGTCCAATATTTTGCGGATGAAATCCATCTACATCTTTAATTGGATTAATAGCTGTAAAAATAATTTCGGTATTTATAGATGGTGGTAAAGGTAATTGCACCAATATAGCATTTACATTAGGATCTTGGTTTAAATCATTAATTAAATTTAACAGTTGCTGCTGAGTAACATTATCTTCAAAATGAAAAAATTTACAAATTATACCTGCTTGTTCGCAAGCTAAACGTTTGTTTTTAACATAAACTGTAGATGCATGGTCATTACCAACTAAAATTACAGCTAATGTTGGCACAGGGATACCAAATTTTTTGCGAATAATTATATTGGTTTTAACTTCTTCTAAAATATTTTGAGAAATTGTTTTGCCGTCTAATATTTTTGCTGACATTATAGTTCCATAACTAAAAATTTATATTATATTCTTTGTTTTTCAAATAAAAAGACTAAAGGTATCATAACTAAGAAACTATATGCTACAAAAGCATGAACATTAACGAAAGAGAGCATTTGTGCATTGGTAGCTACGGTCTTTGCTATTGTAGCTTTAGCTAATGTGCTAGGTATACCGTGATTGGCAAGTTCTTGTGCATATTTTAAAAGGGCTGGGTTATATTGATTAACAAATTTGCCAAAATTATTCCAATTTGTTTGAGCCCCCCTAGATAATAAATTTGCAACAATAGAGATCCCTACTGAACTACCTATAGTTCTTAACAAATTAAATAAGCCAGATCCCTCTGAGCGTAGATGTTCAGGTAAAGTCGTAAATGCAAGAGTAGATAGTGGAACAAAAATCATTCCCATGCCTAATCCTTGCAATAATATTGAACCAACAATCCATTCGCTATTTAAATTTAAATTATAGTATGTTCCTGTATACATTCCGCCGGCACTTATAATTAAACCAGCTAAAATTAACCAACGTGCATCGGTTTTTTTGATCAATTGTCCTACTATAATCATGCTAATCATTGCAGCAATACCGCGTGGTGCCATAACTAACCCAGTTGTTATTACTGGATAATTAAATAAATTTTCTAACATAAGAGGTAATATGACCATGGCTCCAAATAACCCAAGACCAAACATAGCAAGCAATAAACTTGCTAGAGAAAAATTGCGATCTAAAAAAATAGTTAAATCAAACACTATTTTTTCGGTTTTTTTAACTACTGAATGTAATAAGAAACTTAAAAAACCAACAATCGTTAAAAATGCAGCAATACAAATTTCTCTAGAATCAAACCAATCATCCTGATTACCTCTATCTAAAAAATACTGTAATGCCGCGATTGAAGTAGAAATTAAGGTAAGTCCAATCCAATCCATACTTCGATCTTTTGTTTCTGTATCTGGTAAATATTGCCAAGTTAAAGTTAAGCAAATAATGCCTACTGGAACATTAATATAAAAATTCCAACGCCATGTCGTTAATTCAGTTATAATTCCACCCAAGGTTGGTCCAAGAATTGGTCCAACCATAACGCCTATTCCCCAAATTGCCATCGCTTTACCACGATCTTGATCTGGATAAATATTTGCCATAATTGTTTGTGATAATGGAATTAATGCAGCACCGCACGCCCCTTGTAATAATCTAAATATTACTATTTGAGTAATGTTGGTTGAAATACCACATAACCCAGAAGAAATAACAAAACCTGCAATACTAAGTAATAAATATTTTTTTTGTCCAAGTCGATCAGTAAAATATCCAGTTAATGGCATAAAGATAGCAGAAGATACTAAAAAACTAGTAAGGATCCAAGTGATTTCATCTGGTCTTGCAGCAAGAGAACCTTGCATTTGTGGTAACGCTACATTGATTATGGTCATATCTAATGTTTGCATTAAAGTTGCAGTCATAACGGCAATAATAATTAACCAGCGATTTGTTGGAGATAGTTGATTATGGATGTTCATTGGTTTTAGCCATTCTTGATAATGGGCTGGTATGGATTGTAACAATTGCTGATGAACCGACACGTAGTGGATAGTTAAAATCGTTATTATTGATGATAATACGTACAGGTATACGTTGGGTTATTTTTACCCAATTACCTGTTGCATTTTCTGGAGGCAATAAAGAAAACGCATTGCCTGTGCCACTACTAAAGCTTTCGACTATTCCATTAAAATCTTGATTAGGATACATATCAATTTGGATGTCTACTTTTTGTCCAACTCTTACGTGTTTTAATTCTGTTTCTTTAAAATTAGCATCTACCCAAAATTTTTTATCGCTAACTAATGCAAACAATGGTTGATTAGCCATAACACTATCGCCAATTTGTAGGGTCATATTTGTTACCCATCCGTTCGTTGGAGCCTTGATTTTGGTATGTTGTAAATTTAATTCTGCATTAGTTACTAATGCTTTACTCATATTACGTTGGCCAATAGCTGCTTCAAGATTTCCAATTGCAATATCATTTTCTTGATCCGATGCAGCTTTTTGTTTTACTAATTCTTCAGTTCTATTTTGGGTTAATTGAGCAATTTTTAATTTTGCTTCAGCTACTAACAAGCCTGCGGTTGCTTCTAATAAAGCTGCTTCATGTATTTCTGTTTCTAAATCAAACAATAGCTCTTCAGCTATTACATATTGATTGTTATTAACATAAAGATGTTTCACTTTACCAGTAACTTGTGGAGACATTTGTACTACATTAGCACCTACATAGGCATTATCAGTGCTTACATAAAATTTGCCATAGATCCAATAACTAAAACTGAACAAGCATACAACAAATATTAAAGAGATCAGTGATTTTTTTTTGAGATCTGTATAAACCATAAGTTTTTATAGTATTAAACAAATAATTTGTAAACCAATTAATCATCAATGGTGTTTGGTCTGGCTGGTTGCTGCTTTGCAAGATAAGGAAGGAATATCAAATGGACTACAACCTAATTTTTCTTCTAATCTATAAATCACAAAGGCTAATAAGCTAGGAGCATCTTTCATTGCTGCTAATTGTTTAGAATCGGCATCATATTTAAGTAAACCTAAATTAGATTTTATTAACTGTTGTATAGTTAATATTGGAGTATTGTTATATAAAATTGTCATTCTTTGTAATATTTTGTCAGCCATTACATTGTTGCTGTTATCTATTTGTTTACAACTAGAATAAACCTTGATAGAGAATGTACTTGGTAATTTTTTTAAAAGAAAAGTAATCACATCTTCTAATACTAACATTTTCGTATTAGCATAGCACGATGCTGCTGATAAATTTTTCGGGGATTGAGGTTCAAAAACTTCACTTTTCCCACATGTTTTATGAGCTTTAAACCTGTAAGCAATTAGGTGTAACCATTCGTTACCTTTAATTGTTGGTAGTGTTTTACACAAAGCTGTTGTTATTGCTTGATTAGCACTTGCATGCATAATAGTGTTTTGTGAACAAATTCTTTTAGAACTATAGTTTGGATTTTTGGTGTTACATTGAAAAGTATATTCTTGTTCTAAAGTTGGAATTTCTTTTTCATCACTGGCATTACCAAATAAAACTCTATTGACACGTACTGGTGTGGTTCTTGTGATAGATGAATCGCTGCTTGGAGCAGTTGGTGAATATACTAGAATCTTTTTCCCTGAACCTGTTTGAGCAATTTCTCGTGAATACATAGGTGTGTTGTGATCTGGGGTAGTTATTATAACAGAATCATCTTCATATGCTGTTGCAACAATAGGTTTATTCCTTTCTGGAGAAAAACATAAAGTATAAGAAGATGAAGGAGATAACAGATCAGTACTAGAGTCTGATGAGGATGATGGAGAAACAACTGCAACCGCAAATGGAGAATTTTGTGGTTTTTTATGATCAGAAAATCTAAATGGAAAATGGTTGGTTATGTTATTTAGGTTAAGCTTGTTTAAATTAAGTGTTTGCAGTGGAATTATATCACAACTTCTCTCTAATTTACTTAGTGGTCTCTTGTTATCATTAGTTAATTTTGTTTGTTTTTTCATGAGATCCTATTAAATATTGTAAATAATAGTGTTGTTACTCTTATTTTTATTTTTTTTATAATACATATTGTTAATTGTTGTGCCACATAATAACATTGAAAAAATCAGAATCAAGTTGATATGCATGGTTGTATATCAAGCATTTATTTGTGAATATGCAAGTAAATATCAGTATTTTTATAATTCAATCTAGGTTTTACTGAAAATAAACAGGATTTATTTTGTATTTTACGTGCAATTCTTAGTTTTACAGCTAAGATTTAAATATAAGTAAATAATTATAAATAAAAAATATTAATAAAAACTTATGTTTAGAAAAATTAGAAATTTTTTTTACGACGATATAGCTATAGATCTTGGAACAGCTAACACGTTAATTTATCAAAAATTTAATGGAATAATTCTTAATGAACCATCAGTAGTTGCGATGATGAGAGATCAAGACCAAATTTTAGCAGTTGGTAATGAAGCTAAAAAAATGTTAGGCAGAACCCCGCTAAACATTCAAACAATTAGACCATTAAGAGACGGTGTTATAGCAAATTTTCATGTTGCAGAAAAAATGCTGCAGTATTTTGTACAAAAAATTTATGCAGAAAGAATAATAAAACCATATGCCAGTATTTTAGTGTGTGTTCCTTGTAATGCTAGTGAAGTGGATTGTCGGGCAATTCGTGAATCTGCATTTAGAGCAGGGGCAAGAAAAGTATTTTTGATTGAAGAACCGGTAGCTGCTGCAATCGGTGTTGGAATGAATATTGAAAAAGCTTATGGATCTATGGTTGTAGATATAGGTGGTGGTACCTTAGAAATAGCTATTATATCTTTAAATGGTATTGTGTATTCTTCTTCTACTAAAATTGGTGGAGATCGTTGTGACGAAAGTATAATTACTTATTTAAAGAAAAAATTTAATATTTTGATTGGGGAAGCAACTGCTGAATTTATAAAAATAGAAATTGGTTGTGCATGTTATGATCAAGAGGTTGATCAATTAAAAAGTATAAATGTTAGAGGTAGAAGTATTGCAACTGGTGTACCAATAAGTGTTACAGTTACCAATAAAGATATGCAAGTAGCATTACATGAACCATTGCAGCAAATGATTAAAGCAATAGAAATAGCACTTGATTCATCTCCTCCGGAGTTAGCAGCAGACATTGTAGAAAACGGTATAGTGTTAACTGGTGGTGGATCGTTGTTAACAGACTTAGATAAACTTTTAAATACCACTATTAAATTACCAGTAACAATAGCGCCTGATCCACTTACATGTGTGGCAAGAGGTGGTGGCAGAGTGCTAGAAATGTTGAGTACTTCTTATGCAGTCGCTAAGGATTTATTACATAGCAGTTAATTATAGGTTGTTAGCAAGTTATTTTTGTTAAAGCTTATACTCCCACTTAACTCCCATAAGTAACGGTGCGTATAAATCATCTTTCATTGCAATAGTAATACTATGGATCTCATCTAAAGTTGGTGGGCGACTTAAAAAAGAAATTTTGGGTGCATTGCTAATAATAGCTAGTGGAGTTTGCTCATTACCTTCGCCCATAACTAACACACTGGATGTGGCCAGTGCATCTAAAAGGTTTATTTGAGTAACTTTTAATGGTTGATTATAAATGTCTGGTTTACCAATATAAGAATAAAGTGGCTCAAAACCACACCAACCAATACAAATTCCAGTAACGCCTTGCCGCATAGGAGTAGTATGACTGTCAGTTATAACAACACCAAAGTTGGTTATAGAGTATTTATTACGTAAATAATTCCATATGAAAACAGCAGTTTCTTGAATATTTTCAGGGTATAAAATATATACTCCATCGCCATTTGATTCGTCTATGCCCGCAGATGGAATTAGAATATTATTTTTTATAGTTAAATAAATGCCATAAGGACTTTCATTAACGCAAGCTACTGCTTCTGCTTCTTGTTTAATTAATTTTTTTTTAGAAATATTATTTTTTTTAATAATACGTGATTGGCAAATACTGATAATTTTGGTGGTAATAGTTAATATATCTCGTTCTGAGATTGACATAACATAACGATCAAGAATTTCTTTTAATGACTCACCTGGTTCAATACGGTGAGTTTTAATGGCATTAATTTGCATGAATATTAATCCTTATTATAGTTATAGGCATCGTGGTGATTTTGGTAGTCCAGCAATATGACAAGCTTGAGCAATTCCATTTGGAAATAATTTGACGAACAATAAACTATCAAGTTGTAATTTTGGATTTTTGTTTTTAGCATAATTTATTAATGCTCTAGTTGATGGTGATATATTAAATTCTTCTTGAAAATTTTTTAACAAATCAATTACCATAAAATGATTTGGAGTTAAATCGATATTGTCTTCTTTAGCAGTAGCTATTATTAAATCAATATTATAATTACTGTTGTTATTAGAATTTAGATCTACCATGTAATATTTTTATCGTGGTTTAAAACCAAATCTACAAATTCTTTATAATTAATTAGTTTGACATGGCTAGAGTAGTTGTTGGCTAACCCTCTGGCTGTTACGTCTGTTTCTAAGGCATAAACATTTTTTGAAGTAGGTTTTTTAATATTTAACCCAAAATATATCCCATCTTGAATTAATAACAAGCTATTTTCCTGTAAAGTATCATATACCTTGGTAAATAAGGTTTTATATTCTAATCCATGATGAAAAATATTTAATAACATAAAGATATAACCTGATCTGCTAACGCATTAAACTGTAGCGGTTGGATGTTGTATAACTTAATTAATTGCAAGATAATAAATTATATGTTTTAGTTTAATTATTATAAACAATAGTAGCTTGCTATTTCAATTATTTACCTCAATCTGTTAAGGTGCCGCCTATGTTATATATTAAATGTTATGATGATTTACCTACTAATCCAAATGCTACCTATGAGGTTTTAGATGAAGATGCTATATCCAAAAAGTTTGGATTTTCGCTTATTTCTAAGCCTATAGTAAGTATAAAAGAATCTTGCCAATTAAAAGTATTTTATGGACACTTAAAGGAAACGTTTGAAAAGCATATACGAACAAACAACAAGATAAGTGTTTCAGAGTATGTTGTTTTCACTGATGAACAAGTAAATCAATTAACTCTTAATGTAGCAGAGCATTGCGTTATAGCGCTTCACTCTAAGCAAGATGGTAGTAAACTAGGACATGGGTTATTTGCTGGTAAAAAAATTCCTAAAGGATTTATAATACCTTACCCTGGCGAGATACTTTTTAAGCCTACCAATATCCCTGGTAATGGTTATGAATCTTGTATAGGAGATTGTGTTATACAAAACTCTTTAACAGGAAAACATGCTCTTGTAAACGATCCTGGAAAATGCGGAGGTTTAGCTAGGTTTGTGCAGTATGCATGGGGCAATAAAGAAATTGCGGAAAGAATAACTTTTGAGAAACCAGTTCCCAACCTTGCTGTGTCCAATTTAATTCCTAGAAAGGCTTTTTTAATTGACGAAAGCAATAATCCTATATCAGAGTTTATATACCTGGAAACTACGGCGGAAATTGATGTTGGAGACATGTTATGTTGGGATTATTTTGAAAGTTTCATTACAGCTCTTCTGTATTTTAAAGACGCAGGTGTTTATCCAGAATTATTTACTACAACAGGTCAAATTATCCCTGCAAAAAATTATTATTATAACTTATATTTACTTCCTCATCATGTTACTTTAGATGTTAAAAATGAAACACATGATACAGAATGGATACCTTATAAGAGTCTTGTTAATATAATTAGTAAAGACCAACAACTGGTAAGAAAAGTAGAATTTCATGCAGATAGTGTCAAAATAATTATGTATACCATTAAAAATGAATATAATAATTCTTGGCAACCAAGGAGAGGTTTTTTCTTGGGTAAAGCAGAAAAGCAAGAATATTTGTTAACTACTAAAGATTTACAAGATTGTGAAACTTTGGTGCAATTTACATATAAGAAGCTGTATCCTACACAGTCAATTCCATTTTTTAAACTGGCTTTTGGTAACGATTGTATTAGATGTTTGTTTCCAACTTGCTCAAAACAGGAGAAGATTAATTTACTTTCTGCATTACAAGAATTATCTAGTTGTTATGGTGATAATTGGGGAATATCTGATAAAATAAGTTCTTATAATGGTGATATAATCGATACTAAACAACAGCAGTTAGTAGGAGACCCAATTGGTTGCGTGCAAAGCATATTTTTAATTTTAGATATGCAAACCAATCCTACCAAGATTCACGAAAGATTAGCGCAACAAACTTCAACAAAGCCAGTCACAACGATCGTTACACCTCAAGATAAAGATCAACATAAAGCTTCTTCTAGTTCTAGTCTTTTCTTGAGTTCTGGGTTTGCTAAAGGATTTTTATTGTCTAATAACAAAGTGAAACTAAAATCTGAAGAAAAACCTAGTGCATCTTATCAGATGGACTTAATGAATAATGCCACATCTACTGCTAAACTTACACCAAAAATATAAAAAATATCAGGAGTGTAGAGAAAATATAGGGAAATAATACCGCCAGTGCAATATACAAATTTTTTAAATCTTTCTCGAGAAGAAAAACAAAATTTAATACAGTTAAATTTAAATTGCTGTGAAAATAATTTATCTAATGCTGATAATTTTAAAAGATTGTGTGGCAGCCTCAAAATGTGTGCACGGTTAGAAATATTAAGCTTAAAATATAATAATGAGCGTTTTGTTTCTACATCGGCATTAACTTGGTATTTGCAAGTTGTTTTGTTTATTATTAAAGTAATTGCGCATTATTACGATATACTAAAAATTGCTGATTATTGGCTATCAAGTATATTTGGTAAACAACCTGTTTTTTTTTACAATAAACCTAACGAGTTACCAATTTTTGAGATGATGATGTCATTATATATGATATTGCTTTCACATACTATTTTTTTAGGGATACCTTTAGGTTGTTGTTACCTAATTCATAAAAATCGTGGTGAGCAAAGAATGCAGTTACTATCAAGTGCCATTAGTCGATGTAGTTATTTACAAACAATTAATATAAATGGTTGCGATCCAAATTCCAATGATATAACACCAATGAAATATTTTATAGGTATGGATACGAATTTATTAAAACAAGCTATTTATAATAAACAACAAATAGTATGTGGAATACAAAAGAAGTTGCTTTTCCTTTATTCGAAAAATCAACAGCACAAACATGAATCATGGTTATGTTATGATGTTATAGAACATATTTTCAGTTTTATTAAACCACAATTTAAATTAGGATAATCTTCCGCGTTTTTGGCCTAAAGTAGCATGTAAAATTTAAAAAAATAAAATTATATCGTGTTGATTATATAAATCGTTTAAATTAGCTAAAGAAAAATTAATTATATTAATGTTGGGAGATATTGTTAGCTTTAATTTTTTAATTTGCTTAAAGCTAGTATCTTCTACATAAATATTTTTAAGTCCAAACAATTCAAACGCATCTAAAGTTTGATCTAATAAATTACGATTTGCTAATTTACATTGTTGCTTAGTTAACAATTGAAACACAGCGTTCTGTAATAATAATACCGAAACTTCATTTTCTAAGCTGGCAATGCTTAATACTAATTCCAAGCTTTCTTCGGTATAAAGATCGTCAAGTGGACTGTGATGATTAATTATTAAATATTTTTTCATTTAAAATTGTATAACTCGATCAGCTACTTCTAACGTATTAATGAATTCTATAATACTGCTTGATTTAAATGGTTCTTTAATATTAACCCCACGTTTTTTATATGATCCAACACAGATTTTGGCATGCAAATTGTGAGTTTTTAATAGCAACGTCCACTTGGCATTAATATCAGTATTTAGCAATATATATGAACCATTTTGATAAAAAAAGATCATATTTATAACAATATTGGATCTTTCTAAGGCCGCCAGAGTAAAATTATAAGCTGTAGTTAAATTGTCTACAGCGCCTGATTTAATAGCTATTAAAAGATTTATATTAGTTTTCATAAATGCTGCTGTTTACGCCGTCATTGCAAAACGCGAAGCAATGACGACGTAAATGATTGGTTTTAATTACGTCTTCCAGAAAATGCACTTAATATGTGTACCAAACTAACGAATAAATTATAAATTTGTACATATAATATAACAGTTGCAATTATATAATTTTTTTCTCCACCATTAATAATTTGGCTAGTTTCAAAAAGAATCATACCTGAAGCTAATAAGACAAATATTGAAGATATTATTAAATGTAACATTGGTACATTCATGAACATTGCTATAAAATTAGCAGCAATGGCAATTGTAATTCCTGCAAACAAGAAACCACCTAGATAACTAAAATCTTTGCGTGATACCAGAACATAACAAGACAATCCAAAGAATATAGCACCAGTCAAACCTAGGCTTACAGCTAAAATTTCCGAACCATTAATATAGTCATGTAGTACAGTATTTATAAGTGGTCCCAAGGTATACCCAAAAAACCCTGTAAATAAAAATACTGCTAAAATTCCCCAGACACTATTTTGTAATGACTTAACTAAATAAATTAATCCTAAATTTAATAAAAATATAGGACCAACCCCCATAAAAGGTGCATTAACAGCCGACGATAAATATGCAGTAAATGCACTAAATAACAATGTCATAGATAATAACATGTAAGTATTACGTAATACTGCATTAGTAATAACAACACTAGTTGTGTCTCTTTTGGTTATTAAGGTATTAATATTATTTTGTCTCATACAAACACACCCTCCAGGATTTATCGTTTCTATTGATAATTATGCCAGATATAGCCAAGTAATTCTGTAATATTTTATATTAATTATATATTAAATATTATTTAGTATTCAATATTTAGGTGCAATATAAAGCTTGTTTTTTAATCAATTTTATAGCTCTACTTCTTCGTCATTATCTGGGTAATCTAGATCTTCATTTTCAAATTCTAAATGTTCTTCTATGGTCATTGGTTGAAAAAACCATACTTCTATGGATTTATTTTGATTCTCTATCAATTTTGAGATCATTTCGCTGCTAAACTCATAACCATCTTCTATTGCTTGAGCTACTTCATCCTCAAATTTGCTAATATTATTACTGCTGCCTTGAATAAGTTTAAAAGGTTTCATATATTCTTCTCCATCGAGGAAATAAGTCAATCATTTTGAATTGTTAAAATAGTAAATTTAATTTAACACAAAGTAAAATTTAAATAAATTTATTTTCGAGTTGTTTGCTGTATACTAACCGTATACAATGTCTCGTACTTTTGGAGAGGTGGCTGAGCGGTCGAAAGCGACGGTCTTGAAAACCGTAGAGGGGGCAACTCCTCCCAGGGTTCGAATCCCTGCCTCTCCGAGACAAAAATTTTTTTGGAGGACGTCTTGGTAAAGCCTTTAATAAATGTTTTGGTAGTTGATGATCATCCTATAGTTAGAGCAGGAATTTCTAGCATATTGGAAGAAAACAACATATGCGTAGTTGGACAAGCGAGCAGTGGTGAAGAAGCAGTTCGTATGGTTCGAGACAAGAATCCGCATGTTGTTTTAATGGATGTTAGAATGCCTGGGATTGGTGGATTAGAAGCAACCAAAAAAATCGTAAAAATTCATCCGCATGTAAAAATTATTGCACTGACAGTGTGTGGAGAAGAGCCTTTTCCATCAAAATTTTTACAAGCTGGAGCTGTAGGCTATTTAACTAAAGATGCAAACATTACAGAAATGATTCATGCAATACAAACAGTTTATTCTGGTAAATGTAAACATTACATAGGTCCAGATATTGCACAACAGCTAGCATTAAAAAATGTGGCAACTCCAAACGGATCTCCATTAGATATATTATCTGAAAGAGAATTACAAATTATGATGATGATAACTGGTGGACAAAAAGTGCAAGAAATTTCTGATAAACTTTGTTTAAGTCCAAAAACGGTTAATAGTTATCGTTATAGGATTTTTGATAAACTTAGTGTTACAAGCGATGTAGAACTAACTCACCTGGCTATTAGACATAAAATACTAGATACCCATACCCTAGAGAGTATTTAAAAAATTTGGATTTAAAAATTTTTTTATATAATTTACCCAAAAAGCCCGGGGTATATAGCATGCAAGATTGCGATAATCGGGTTATTTATGTTGGAAAAGCTAAAAATCTACAAAATCGTGTCAAAAGTTATTTTCAATCAAAAAATATAAAAAGCACCAATTTAAAAAGAGCTGCATTAATTGCCGGAATAAAAAACATTGAAATCACTATTACTAAAAATGAAATAGAAGCATTATTGTTAGAAAATAAATTAATTAATCAACTTAAACCTAAATATAATGTTATTTTTCGTGATGACAAAAGTTACCCATACATATTGTTAACCAATGAAGAATATCCAAGCCTTATGTATAGTCGTGGTAAGAATCGTAAAAAAAATGGCACATTATACGGTCCGTATCCAAATATAAATGCCGTAAAAACTAGCTTGGATTTGTTGTATAAAATTTTTAAATTACGAAGTTGTGATACAGTTTTTTTTAAAAATAGAACTCGTCCATGTTTGGAATATCAACTACAACGTTGTACAGCTCCATGCGTTGGATTAATTAACCCAGAGCAGTATGCAAAGGATGTAGAAAATGTAAAGTTGTTTTTACAAAGTAAATCTAAATTACTTATAAAAAATTTAACAAAAGAGATGCAGGATGCATCCATAGATCTAGATTACGAATTGGCTGCAAAATTGCGTGATCAAATAAAAGCGTTATCATTATTACAAAATGAACAGGCAGTTATTAATAAAAAAGCTATTGATGTAGATGTTATAGGGATAGCATCTAGTCCAAAGTTAATTTGTATTCATTTATTGCGTATTAGACAAGGAGATGTTTTATATAGCAGGCAGTTTTTTTCTAAAAATACTATATTAACTATAAATAATAATGACGAAGAGTTTTTAGAAGAATTTATTTTACAAAATTATTTTACTGATCTAACTACAAATAAACATCAAAATTCTAGTCAAGATCCAACCAAAATATCATCCATTTTAACAAGTATTAATTTAAAAAATGCAACAGCAATTTCTAAAGTTATCAATATAAAATTATTTTGTGCTAAAAATGGAGATAAATTAGCATGGCAAAAAATTGCACAAACTAGCGCAGACGAGGCACTAAGTACTAGAGTAGTTGAGTATAGGCGACAAAAAAATAATTTTAAAATTTTAACAAATTTAATAGGAAGGGTTAAACTGATAGAGAGGATTGCATGTTTTGATGTTAGTCATACGGCTGGTAAAGAAACTGTTGCTGCATGTGTAGTATTTAATGTTTTTGGTAAAGAGCAGTCTAGTTATAGGTTATTTAATATAAAAACTAGTAATCCATCTGATGACTATCTAGCTTTGGAACAAGCGATGGTTAGGTATATGAGGCAAATTATGATTAAATCCAATTTAGCTCCAGATTTAGTAATAGTAGATGGTGGTAAAGGGCAATTAGCTGTGGCAGAAAAGGTTATAGATAATTTTAAATTACAGATTAATGCAAATAATTTAATAATTAATTTGTTAGGCATAGCCAAGGGTAAAGATAGAAAACCTGGTTTAGAGAAAATTTATCTAACATCGGATGGATTAGAATTAAGCTTGCAATCTACTAGTCAAGTTTTTATGCTATTGCAACGGATCCGAGATGCGGCACATAGATTTGCTATCACTTCACATCGTAAAAATCGAGATAAATTAATAAAAAAATGAAATAAAAAAAGATTATATGAATAAAAATGTAAATAAAAAGAAAAAATATATAAATAAATTTTTAAATATACCAAATGGTTTAACTATATTAAGGATTTCTTTAATACCAATTTTTATAGTTGTATTTTATATACCGTGGAAATTTCATTATATTGCTTCAACTATAATATTTATTTTGGCAAGCGTAACTGATTATTTAGACGGATATTTAGCTAGAAAATTACAACAAGAATCAGCATTTGGAAAATTTTTAGATCCAGTTGCTGATAAACTAATTATAGCCGTAGCATTAATCTTATTAGTAGAAGAGCATGCTACCCCTTGGTTTAGTATACCAGCAGCTGTTATTGTTTGTAGAGAAATTACTGTTTCTGCATTAAGAGAATGGATGGCGGATGTTGGTAAAAGCACTCATGTAGCAGTATCTTTACTTGGTAAATTGAAAACATTTTTACAAATGGTAGCTATTTGTATGTTGTTAGCAATTCCATCATACGCTAGCAATATGTTATTGCTAGCGTATGGTTGTTTATATTTGGCAGTAATATTAACTATTTGGTCTATGCTTATTTATTTATGGGCATCTAGAAAAAGTTTTTAAGATCATAACCTTGGGCTAATTCTAGGGCTCATAGTTTGATTGAATAGCGTAGTTAATGAAAAATCATTTATTGAATTTGTTGAACCTAATGAATTTTCTAGATCTGCTAATTCTGCTGAATCACTTTCACTATTGTTGGTTTGGTTAGTTGGTAGTGTTGATTTCTCAAATTGAGTTAGCAATGTTGAATGATGATCTTGCAAATCAAGTGCAATTGGTTGTGATAACAATTGTTTATTATTTGCTTGTTCGCCTGAAGTAACATTAGTACTAGATGTAGAGTTATCTATGTCAGACTGAATAATGTTGGTTTGTAGATTTTTTAATCGTATTAACAATGTATTGGTGTTTATTGTGTGTTCGATAGTTCGAAATTTGTTTGCAAAATAAGCAATATGTTTAGAAAGCTTTACTTCTTCGTTAGAGTAATCGTATAAATTTATTGCTTTTTTTATACCATTAATTTCGTGTTGTACCGTCATTAAATTGTCAAATAAAACATTTAGTTGTTGCTTGTATGCGTCAAATTTGCATAATAATTCTGAAATAGCATGCTCTAATGTTATATTTTCTTCTGGTTGAATAATTGTTTTTGATTTGCTAGTTGTATTTAGTGAAGTTGATTGAGATTTTTCATTAAAACATTTAATTTTTTCTACGATTTTATTTAAATTGTGTTCTAATTGTTCAAAATTTTTTTTAGCGGC
>Ga0302268_1000140_pt1 | contig 45108 bp, 88 predicted proteins | sample III_Bog_E2_1_FD_194554 | JGI IMG/M metagenome (GOLD analysis project Ga0302268, IMG submission 194554) | Peat permafrost microbial communities from Stordalen Mire near Abisko, Sweden - III_Bog_E2_1 | ecosystem: Environmental > Terrestrial > Soil > Wetlands > Peat | place: Sweden: Abisko... | reverse complement strand
TCAAGATATTGATTTCCAAGAAGGCATTTGACAGAATTATATGTGTATGGGATGGTGATTTGGGAGGCGCTCTTAGAACTGCGTATCTTCCTGAATATAAGGCTAATAGACTAAAGGATTTTAATATAGAGGAGGTTAGATCGGAATATTACGATAAGATGGATGCTTTTGTTAAAAAAACATTAGAATATAGTAGAAAAAATAAAGATAAAATACAAGCAAAATTATCAGAAAAAGAAGATTTTCATAGACAACGTAATATTTTGATGTCATATTTAGAAGAACTTTTTATTACACAGATCCCACCTTGTGACAAAATGGAAGCCGATGACATTATAAGTTATTATGTATGGCATCGCCAAAAGAATGAAAAAATATATGTAGTTAGTGGAGATTTAGATCTAATGCAGCTTCTGGTAGAAGATGAAGTGGCGATTTATGTACCAAGAAACAAAGCCTTCGTTAGTACCAAGACATTTAAATCAACCTACAACTACGACTATAGAAACGTATTGTTGATTAAACAATTTTGTGGAGATACAAGTGACAACATCAAGGGTATCAAACAATTAGGTTCTGATACACTACTAAAAATAATGCCAGAGATAGTTGATAGGCCAGTAAAATTGTATGAAGTCCTAACAAGAGTTAAAGAATTAAAACAACAACGTATTGTTGAAAAGAAAAAACCATTGATGGTATATGAAAATATATTAAATCAAAAATCGGATGGGATGCATGATGGAAATGTATATGAGATAAATGACATTGTAATGAATTTAAAAAAGCCACTACTAACCGAAGAAGCATTAACTTTATTAACCGATATGATGCACGTTCCAATAGATCCAGAAGGACGTTCCCTCGCAAACCTATACAAACTTATGCTACGTGATGGAATTGATGAACTACTTAATGAAAACAAGTTTAGTTCTTTTTTCGCAACATTTTCACAGTTACGTATTAACGAGACTAAGATGTATGAAAAATGGGTTAAAGAAAATAATTAAAAACTTGTTTATTTAAAATATTTTTAGTACATTTGCTTAAATATAAGTTATGGAAGAAATAAAATATCTTACAATAAAGGAAGTTGCCGCTTTATACGGTGAAAAGATTAAATTCAAGTTATTATCACCAGACGGTTGTGATTGGATAGTAGTTGAGATGGTGGTTAGTTCAAGCACACTTAGAGAAATGGAAAATAGGTCAATAAAAGATTGTTATAAATAATTAAAATATGGAAGACGAAGATAAAAAAGTAGAATGTTCCGAGTGTGGCGATGTACATAAATGGAGCGAAAGAAAAATGAAAATTAGGGGTTATTTTAAATGCTATTATTGCCCAAAATGCGGTGAGGAATCATATGTAGAACCAAAAGAAGTAGATAAAATTTTATAAAGTAAAAATATGAGTGAATATTATATAATAGATAAATGCCCCAAATGCGGAATTGAAATTCCAGTAATGGTTGGTTATCATAGTGGTTTTGATGCGTGTTTAGAAGGAGAAATCAATGTTGAATGTCCAGATACTGATTGTAAAGAAAAATTTAGAAGCGGTTTAGATCATATAGAAGGTAAAGAGCAATATGAAATAAATGATTCACAAATACCAGATAACGTGATTAACGTTCTAATAACTAAGATCAAAAATGAAAACATAAAAGAAAGAGACGCTTTTATTTTATTAAATCAACTCGAAGTCAATCAAATAAGATCAAATAAAATATGAAATATGATGTAATTTATGCCGATCCTGCATGGCAATATAGTTTTTCAAAATCAACAAGCAGAGCAATTGAGAATAAATATCCAACGATGACCGTTGATGAAATATGTTCACTAAATGTTCCTTCAGCCGATAATTCAGTACTTTATTTGTGGGCTACAGCTCCAAAATTGCTTGAAGCATTAAAAGTTATAGAAGCGTGGGGATTCACATATAAAACTCAGGCGGTTTGGGACAAAGAAGTTAAAGGTATGGGTTATTGGTTCCGTGGACAACATGAGATATTAATTGTTGCTACCAAAGGGAAATTCTCTCCACCTATTCCAAGTCTACGCGATAGTAGTGTAATACGTGAGAAAAGAACTCAGCATAGTAAAAAACCTTTAATAGTACGCGAAATGATCGAAAAATGGTTTCCAAATGCCAATAGATTGGAAATGTTTGCCAGGACGACAGCTGAAAATTGGAGTTCGTGGGGTAATGAAGTTGAAGGAGGGATAGAAATTGGAGATTAATAAGTTTTATAATGAAGATTGTTTGGTAACAATGTCGCATATGTCCGATGAATTTATTGATTTAACGGTAACATCACCTCCATATGATAAATTAAGAACATATAACGGGTATTGTTTTGATTTTGAAAATGTAGCTAAAGAATTATATAGAGTTACAAAAGATGGTGGTGTGGTAGTTTGGATAGTTGGTGATGCGACAGTTAAAGGTAGTGAATCTGGAACAAGTTTCAAGCAAGCACTATATTTTAAGGAATGTGGATTCAATTTACATGATACGATGATATACGAGAAACCTCCGCGTGGGGCTTGTGGAAATAACAAATCGTATTGGCAGACTTTTGAATATATGTTTGTATTTTCTAAGGGTAAAATCGGAACTATAAATCTACTTATAGACAGAGAAAACAAAGAGTCCAGAAATGGAGATAATGGGACTAAGAGATTAACAGATGGAACTCTTAAACAAGTTTCTCGTGGTGGATATGGTGCGTTTGGTAGAAGAACTAATATATGGAAGTATGAAGTAGGAAAAGGCAAAAGTAGTTTAGATAAAATATCATTTCAACACCCAGCTATATTTCCAGAACAATTAGCTAATGATCACATTCTTAGTTGGTCTGATGAAGGTGATTTAGTTTATGATCCATTTATGGGAAGTGGAACTACCGCTAAAATGGCAATATTAAATAATCGCGAATGGGTCGGTAGTGAAATATCAGGAGAATATTGTGACATAATTAATAAACGTATAGAAAAGTATGAACGATGAAAATCTATTAATCTGGTACATGAAAGGATTCAAAGATGAATTGAATGGTTCCACAACAGTTGAATCAAATTATGAGCTTGAAAATATAGCTTACAAATTGGGAGCACAACACGCTACAATGGGAGAAGGGTTAAGAAGTATTGTTTATTTATCAGACAAACAAATTTTAAAATTAATTAAAAATCGTGAATAAAATAATGGAATCACTTATTAAACGTCTTGATAATTCAAAAATAACATTTGGATTACGCGAAGAACAAATTGTATATATTGAGAATGAACTTAAAAGATTTGGGAGTACTGAAATTAACGCAAAATATTCAAAATATATTTGGGAAAAATTAGGTGTAGAATTATATTGGGAACCGTTTACACTGGCGCTATGTTATTTTGAATACTTAGACAGGATAGAATTATTAAACAATTTAAAGAAGAATCAATGAAAGTATCGTTTGATTACGACTCAACACTTAGTGAAGATTACGTTGAAGATTATGCTAAAACATTAGTCGATGATGGGCACGAAGTTTGGCTTGTTACCTCACGTTTAGGAAATGGAAAAGAACCAAATCCACATTGGAATGATGATTTATACGAATGTGCTTCACGCGTAGGAATTAGTAAAGAACACATTTACTTTTGCTCTATGGCCAATAAATCAGAATTTTTAAAAGATAAAGGGTTTTTATGGCATTTAGATGATGATGTAATAGAATTATCGTTTATTAGAACAGACACAGATGTATTTCCAATATATCATAATCGAGGAAATGGTTGGAGATTGTATTGTGATGATTTAATTAGGATTGTTTCAATTTACGAAGAACGAACGATAGAAGAATATTAGTTTAATAAAAATAAAAATCATGTTTAATAAAAATAAAAATCATGTTAAATAAAAACGTAAACAAACCAATGTCACAGCAAGAATGTGTTGACTTTTTAAACGAAAGAGGAGTTCAAATTATTTATGAACCAAGAGCTTTGCTTCCAGAATATAGAGATTCATATTCTTTAACTAATATGTCAGTTTTCGAAGCGGTTGATAAATTTTATATATGGGATCAAACGAATTCTTTTATGGATAATTATCATCATGGAAAATAAATACTTTTTTAGGGTTGAATTTTCTATTGAGGATGGAACGTTTAGTTCGCCAGAAGAAGTTTTAAAAATGAATCTATGGGCCACTAAAGCTACACACAAAATTGGAAGCTATACATATGAGTTTCAAGGAATAGAAAAAGGGCAACATTTTACAGAAATGGATTTAGTTTATTTATTAAAAATATACACGAATTTAAACAAAAATGAATTACAAGCATATTTTAACGAGCATTCAATTAATTCAGAATCTTATAAAATTTTATAAATATGGAAAATAGATTTGGAAACATCGATTTAGGTTGGAATGGTTGGTTTGATGATTTACCAGTTATTCCATATGTCGAGGATAATTCCGAGGAAGGCAAAAAACTTGCAGATATGTTCATAGAATTTGATGATTGGTATAATAGCGTGATTAAATTAGAAATTGAAGCAAAAAACAAATTATGAAAAAATTAGAAGAAGAATTAAATGATATTTGGATAGAAAGAATAGAAAGAGATAAAGAATTGATTAAAATATCCGATTTATACCCATATTCTAAGATAAATCTCAAAAAGAAAAGAAATCTTAAAAAATTTAATAAAAATGTAGAGAGATATGTATCACATAGAGTTTATATGAAATATTTTGGCATTTTAGTGACTACACCATTAATGAGATCTTCCTATCAAATATTTTCACAAGATTTGGTTCGTGTGGAACCAATTAACGATTGTAAAATCAACTTAGTTTATCTTGATTAATATGAAAATACCAGAAAAAGAACTCGATATATTAAATGATAGATTATTTAATTATTATTTTAAGGAAGGCGAAGAGGTTATGTTTGACCCAAATTTAATTAAATATTATATTAAAAATTTTAAATTTGATAAAAAATTAATTACCGCATTTATAGGTAGAAAAGGTATAATTGAAAGTTGTACTTCTGACTGTGATTGTTACCCTCGTGGTTCAACATGGTTATGTACTGTAAGATTTGGTGAATCATTTATGAACTACTTTACTTTTACCTCAATGTCTGGATGTTTTATACCTTATAAAGCACCAAATACTAACAACATCCCATCACCAAAAATTAATGATTGAACGAAATAGTTTAAAATTTCCGCCAGAACTATATTAATAGTATAGAATGAGCAACTAAAATAAACAATACAAATGAAAAAAGAATTAGAAATACCATATTTTAAAGGAAAGCCACAATATTGGCAAGGAGATAGAAATGACGAAATGAGGCCAAATACACCATTTACCGAAACTCTTAAATTTCTGACATATTCGAGAGGAAATAGTTCCGCAAAATTAATATTTGTGAAACTGAAAGATTATCCAAAATTTGAAAAAGATCATTTTTATGATGGGATTCAATATGAGGTATTTATGACCGATATCAAAGATATTATAAACAAAATGGTTAACGGGATAATTGAAGCTGAATTTATGTTTGTTAAACGTGGACAAAATTTTGGGATACAAATATTTTAAAAAATATTTTTCTCTCTATTTATGTTAAATTGAAACCTTGTGATTGCTATGGTAACGTATAAATGATGCGTTAAGTTGGAAATAAAACAACCAACAATTACTATAACAAATAAAATAATAAATAAAAATAATAAGGAAAAAAATGAGTACAAATTTTAAAACAGTGGGTGATGCTTGCCCAGTGGCTTATGTAGCCAAAAACAAGCAACGAGTTAAACAATATAATGATACTGTTTACTTGAAGAATGGAGATAATTTCGAATTGGAGCTTTATAATCCAACTCAATTCAAAGTTCTTGCACAGATTGAACTAAATGGGGTGTCAATAGGCTCTGGAATCATTCTAAGGCCCGCTGAGCGAGTTTTTCTTGAGAGATATATCAACGAAGCCAAAAAGTTTTTATTTGAAACCTATGAGGTTAATGGAGAAAACAAAGAAGTTTTAAAAGCTATTGAGAAAAATGGTTTAGTATCTGTTAAATTTTATAAAGAATCGGTTAATTTTAATTGGGATTCTTTCACTATACCGCAACGGGATATATGGGGAGGTCCAGAAATTACATATTTTAATGGCTCAACTGGTAATCATTTATTTGGTCAACCAATAACCACAAGTAATGCTTATTATTCAAATTTAGGTAATTTAAGTTGCGGAAATTCAAATTCGAATTTACACTCGGATATGAGTGGTATTTCGAGTATCAGTACTAATTATTCTGGAAATAACGCTACTTTCACATCAGCAGGTGGCCAATCAACCAATTCATTAAGGTCAAAAAAAACAATTGAAACTGGAAGAATTGAAAAAGGTTCTAAATCCGATCAAAATTTTGAAACGGTTGATGCTAAATTTGATTTAGTACATAGTTGGATTAGTGAATGGAAGTTATTACCAGAATCCAGGAAACTGATAGTAGCTGAAGATTTGGTTAGTTATTGCACAATAGATGGTAGACGGAGACGCAAAAATGAAATCTTTTGTCCGCTATGTGGAACTAAATTTTAAATAAATATTATCAATTACAAGGTTTAAAAAAAGGGCTATCGATTAATTTCGGTAGCCTTATTTTTGTTGGTAAAAACAAACGTTAGGTACAATTTATTGGGTTATTGTTAGATATAACCAATGTTGCTATCAATATATTTGCATTGTTATCATATGGTGTGATAATGGTGCAAAAACAGGTGATTATAGGAACTTATTAAAGTTTTCTTTCATTTCATCTAAACCCTCTTTCTTTTCGCCAGATAATTCTTTTTCGGCCCAGTTTTTAGGCTTTGAAGCTGTATAATAATCTAATTTTTCAACCAAATGTTGTAATGCAATTATCTTTTGGAACTGGGTATCTTCTAACGTATGTTCATGCTCTATTTGCTGCCCTATTTTGAGCATTTCTTTTACTTTACCATTAGTTACACTATTTAACTCTGCAATAAGCGTAATAGCCTTTAAAATCATTTTTTCAATGTTATCCTGATGAACCCCATTCTTCTTTGAATTGAATGCAGAATATAAGTAATCAACTATTTCTTCTTTTTTCATTTGAATTATGATTTATTTAATATAAATAGTTTATATATAAGAAAAAGATACCCTTTTGGAGGTATCTTTTGCAAATGTAGGTAAAATTTTTAATTTTGCCAAATAAATTAAGAATTTTTTATTCTATCTCTAACTTCTTGCCATTGTGGTTCATTAATGAAAACACCATCCCTATAAACAAGTTTTAATTCAGAATTTTCATATTCTTCAATTGTGGCACGATCTTTTAGATAATATTCACCAGATTCATCTTTAAATACAGCAACAAGACCTCTGGCAGATTTCTTGCCACCTTTATCAGTAATTGGATCTTTGAATAATTCAATACCGTGGCCATTGATTTCAGCGTAGGTACCCTTAAAAGCCAGCGAAAAAGTATCGCGTGTTTGAAATTGGTATCCAACTGATCCACAGCCATATATGGTATTTGTTGATGTAAATCCTTTATCAGCTAAATTTTGGGATGTACGATCAATCCTTTCATTGTTGTTTGCCTCCCCGTACAACATACCGATATGTTCATCAAGTTTTTTATAACCCATACCAGTTAAAGTACCACCAAAAATATCCCATAGAGCTTCGACTACACCTTTATATTCAATTTCATAGCCATCAATACTATATAAATATGTTTTTTCAAGTGGAAGATACCAACCATTTTCATCTTTTATAATATCACCAGTAAAATTTTTATAGCCAGAAATAACCTCTACTGGGGAATGACGAGAAGAATCTGGCCGAAGTACTATTTTACCATCACGGGTAAGAATTACATCTTTTAACCTCTTCATAAAATCAAAAATTGTAACCCAAGTATTAATTGTATCACAAACAATAGAAAGAATACCAGTAGGGCAATCTTCCGTCATTAATTTTTTAAATGTATCAAATTCAGCCTCACCAATGTAATCCCAATTATTATCATATTTATCCCAAATAAAAAATGATATATTTTGGCACATGATTGCGTGTTCACTCGCACTAACTGATTGAATTACAACACCTTGTGCATTATAATAGTAACGTGCAGCTGGTATTACTGGTAATGTGTCGGAGCCAATAAAAGATGTTGCGTGTGCCAATCCAGAACCAATAAAGGAAGATTCACCTCCCATGCCTCTCATACTAAAGTCATGTCCCTGATAATCAACGAATTGAATACTTTCTGGGTCAGTTCTTAAAGCCCATTTAGCAAGTGTTCGATGATATGACCTTGCAATTGTTGCAGTAGTAATAGGCTGCCAAGACATTGAAGAAAATATAGTCTCAAGATAATTCGTAACCCATGCGAAATGTTGGTGTGTATTACTGATTGTAAGTAATGGAACGCCAAAAGGGACTTCATTACCTTCTTCAATTGTACGTAATTCAATCGGAAGATATTGTAAATCATGTAATTCTTCAAAATGAGTTACGTCGTAATCGACACCTAAATATAGAGTCATTTCATGTTTCATTTCCCCACACACATCGTCTTTAGGACGATTAAAAAAGTCATTTACAAACTTGTCATTAATATATTTCATAACATAGTTTTCGCCAAAATTAGTTACTTTTTTACAACCCTTTGGCGCTCTTTTGTCCATTCTTGGGGTACAATTTGTTACTAATTTTGTTAATCCATTGGCTTCCATGAACTTATGTCCAATTTTATAACCATCTGTTAACATTAAAGCATTTAGAAAAAACGTGTTCTTTAAAAATTCATTCATAATTTTATATTTAATTAATAATTTGTTAATAATTTGCTTGGGTGAACGGCATTCACCCCGATTGATTTATATTTTTCAAGTATTTGATGATCATCATCGACAACCATACAATCACATACGTTGAGTTTAAGTTTTTTAATAAGTTGTTGTAAAAATACGTGTTTAAAGTTACGATTTCCAACAAAATAAATATTTTCATCTTTGATGAAACCAGCGTGATGCAATAACCACGTTAATTTTTCTTGATTAGCAATACTATTTGGGGAAGCACTTACTACATAGATTGTTTTTCCGCTATCCTGAAGCTTTTTAAGTTTATCAATTACTTCTTTTACTGGTTTCCCTTTCAGGAAAACCGAATATTGAACGAAGTCAATATTACCATTCTCATCAGTGTGTAAATCCTGATATTCAGCCATCGTACCATCTAAATCGGCAAATATGTGACTGTCAGTGAAATAGTCAACTTGAACAAATTCGTCAGATAATAAACGTAATTTTACAGCAGCTGTTTGTAATTTATAAGCCTTATCAATAATAGCTGATTTTTTAACAAAACGATCACCATTTTCATAACGTATTTCATTCCTTTCAATACATATGTTAACTGGTGTATTAATAAAAACAACTTTAATATGGTAATCCAACTTTCTTAATTCGGTTATTATACCAACGGTATAACTATTGTTAATACCTCCCCCGTCCATAACCAGATTATACCCACCTTCAGTATATTCGAAAACTTTATCTCTTGCCAATTTAACACATTCTTCATGAATTAATTCAGGGTTTTTGGGATCATAATCTGGGTGATTAATTCTAATTTCATCCGCTGAGATTAAAATATAAGTGCTTTCTTGTAAGCAAAAAACCCTACCAAGTGAACAGCTGTTAACGAATTGGATACGATCTTCTATAAATTTACTCTTTCCACTTCCTGGAAGTCCAAGCATAAATATTGCTTCTTTCATATTTTTGTTAATTTATATTTAAAAGTCGTTATATACCCGAAAAAATCTAAAAATTCAGCTTTGATTAAAGAGTTTGATATTTCACCTATATTATTTTTTGAATAGTGTAATGGAATTACTCTATAGTTATTAAAAGCCGCGTGTAATATATATTCAGCACCAAAAATTAAATCATTTTCTTTCATTATTCATAGTTTAAAAATTTTTACTCGATCATTATCCTGTATATTACATCTACTGTCAGTTGTGAATATCATTTCAAATTCTTTAAGAAGATGTTCAATCCCCTCATTAAAAATCCCATGAGAAACAGCTAAATAACACTTGTTTTTAATTTGACTTTTAATACCTAAAAACGTACCTCCAGCTAAACAAATATCATCAATTATTAAAACATCTTTATTTTCATCAAATTTTGGAACAACAAATGTTTTCTTTCCAGTTTCATGATTTCTTGATTTTGCACAACATTCAATTTGTCCCTTAAAACCAATTTTTTCACAAAGAGCAAATATTTTCTTGTATGCTCCGCCATCAGGGGCCAAAATAATCAATTTATCATTTAAATAAGAACCGAAATAACTTTTTTCAAATTTGGAGATTACATCTGAAATAAAATCTGAATTATCGATTATTTTACAGTTATTAAGCAGAGCACCAGTAACATCCGAATGAGCGTCATAAACTGTAATATGGTCTACGTTCATCGAATTAATTAAGTTACATACAGTCTTCAAGCTGAAACATTCACATTCTCCAAAATCGCGATCAGCCTGTTGATAGGCCATATAAGTTATAAAAATTTCTATTTCAATATCTCTACATAGTTTATTAAAAGTATCAACAACCAAAAGTAGAAACATTATATCATCCGAAGATTTTAAACTTGTTTTTATTTTCAAGTACGTATCATAACTTGTGACATAATATTCATCCAATTGAAAATGAATCTCACCTCCTGGAAATTTCCAAGCCTTGTATTGATCCGTTTCACAGATCCCATTCGTTAAATCTAATACCATTTTTATTTATTTTAATTGATTATAAATTTAAAATCATCGTTACATAAGTCTTCTGTAATATCAAAATGTATACTCCCGATATAAAACCAGATACGTAAAAATTTAATAGAACAACTTGTTAAAATTGAACAACTTTTCACAACCGTATTTCCATCGTAATGAAATCCTTCATATTTATCCATTGAATAATCATCTTTTTTAATGAAAATATTGATAGATTTATCTAACAAATTATCATTGACATATTTTTCTAAAATTTCTAAATCCATTCTATTTATTTTTAAATTATTTTAGTTAATTTATATATGGCTTAATCCATGTTTTTTCTTCGCCATCCTTGACATATATTATTTCAGATTTGCCTAAACGTGTTACAACATCATAATAATCTGTGTTTATATTTGTCATATATCTTTTAGCTTCCAAAGTAATAGCAAAAAAACATTCGACTGGAAACCAATATTCTTTTAAATGTTTTTCATCTTCGATTGAGTAAAAAACCACCTCACTTCTAATATGTGTTATTTTTAACAAACGAACGCAGTCAGATTCTCCATCAAAATAATAAAACTCACCACCAACCTTCAGATATTCTTTTGGCATATACTTATGAGGTGTTATTTTTTGTTTTTTCTCATCATTAAGAATAAACATTAGTTTATCAATATCACCAAAATCCATTTCCATAATTAGTTATTTCTTTATTATTTTACAAAATTTGGGTTTCCACTATAAACTTCCCACGATAGATGTATCCACCCGCTTGGTATGTAGTGGCTTTTACCTGCATCATCAAGTAATCTATGACCACCGCTTTCACTCACATTTAAATGTGTTGGCTTAGTTATTGTAATTTTATCTCTATTTCCCCATTCATAAGTTCTGTATTTTTCAGTACTTATATTTTTAAATTCTAATCCACTTTCGTTTCTCATATTATTTATTTTAAATTATTTCTTTGAATTTTGTTTTTGGTAAGTTTCCACTTAAAATCGCGTTTCCACAAGTTATAAGCCCATTATCTTCATCATATGATGGTACGAATACTATAACTTCAAATCCAACACGTTTTAATTCAGTTTCCTTTTGTTTATATGGAGTAAAAGCATCATATCCACCCGTTGTTTCGATATTGTTTTCAATACAGCTATTTGTTTTATGCAGTGGTGTTAATTTGCACATAAATTTATTTGGGTCGAATAAATTAACTAACCTATCCGCGTCAAGAATATATTTATCAGCTAATGCAAAGTTTAAAGCATATTTTCGACCAATTGGTTCAGGTAACATTTTTCCTATTTCTGATATTTCTTCTAATGATAGGCTATTTCCAGAAAACATATATTCCCGTTGTTCATTATCCGTTGAATTGATCGAAAATTGTAATCCAGCCTCCCCATTATAAAGTTTGTTTTTAATATCACTACACCAAATCATTAAAAACTTAATTAAATTCTTATTTGCTTTTGGTAACATAGTTGATATTACTGGGTGAATAGTTCCCGAACCTTCCCAAAAATTGTAAATATTTCTATGTAAACAAGTTGCAAGATCCAAGACGTTACCATTCCACGAAGGTTCCCCGCAACGAGCGATATGTAAATTTAGTCTTTTAGTTGATTTTATCTCAGGATGTAAAGATAGACCAGCTAAAACTTGGTCTAATAGGTCATGATAAGTAGCATTTAAACCAGGCCCAACCTTTGGAACATCGCAAAATTTACAATTCATAGAACAACCGTATTGACTACTTATTGTTATTACGAATTTCTCTGTTAAGGGCATTATTTCACCATTTGGAACTCCATTTAATTCTCTTGATATTCCAAGAAAATCAGCTTTTATATTAGAATTTTTACCATAGTCACCTACAGTTAAAAACTCCAATAGCCCTTTCTCCCCTTGCATAATGCAAATATTACCAGTAGGGACTTCAATGTTTCTAATTACTTTATTTTCCATTATTTTTTAAATAAAACAAGTGTTACATAACAATCTTTTAATTCTTTTTTGATAATCTCTCTAACAATATCCAGATCACCACCAGCAAGGCCACAGCAAATGGTTGGCATTACAATTCTTAGGCCCTTAAATTCATAATTAATTTTTCTTAAGCATAATATTAATGCTTCATAGTCTGCAGGTTTATTAGTGCCGTCTAAATGATTTTTACCATAGTTAAATTGTGAATAACAGTTGCAAATAGTAATCCGTTTCATACTGATAGTTGAATCACTTACTTCAAAGGTATTTCCATCTTTTAAATAAAAATCTTTGTAATCAATTTGACCAAGTTTATTGATATCACCTTTTCCAGTTAATTCCATCGGAAACACATCTGTATGAAAATGTTTTTTAAATGGTATTACCAAGCCAGCTCCTTGAGTGTTAAAGCAATTTAGACCTTGCAACGAAACGTCATATTGTTCACTAAATATTTCGATAAACAAATTTCCCTCTATTTCTTTATATTTTTCTTGATTCTCCATTGTAATATTTTAACTATTAATTTATATGAAAATGATTTATTTATTTTTGGCCTTTTTTTATTTAAATCCACTACTAACTCCAACATTTTCCCAGGATTTTTAATCCAAAATGCGCTTGGAATGAATATAGTATTATGAATCCAAATTTGGAAATCCAATGGAATAATAAAATTCCAGATACAATATAACCCACCAAGTAATATTGGTACTATAACCAATGTCCAGAAAATCAATCCTGTTATTATTAATAAGTTTTCCATTTGATCAATCTGGAACGTAATCGTTAATATATCCAATTGTTTCTTCCGCTTGCAATACTTCGGCAGTTGCGTTTGTCACTATTGCGGTATAATGTGGGTGATATAATTCTGAGTTTCCCAAATGACACATTAAAAATCTTGAAGCAAATTCAAAATCTTTCATTTTGTAATCAAACCACTCTTGAAAATCATTTTCAAGTTGTTCTTGTTGAGATGCTTCTAAAAACATATTAGCATCTGATTTAGAATCAAAAAAATCTTGTAATAAGTTAATTTTTTTCATTTTTATTTATTATTCTACTATTTTTAATAACTCTTTTAATGAATCAATATCAAGAGTTTTCAAATCACCTTCATCTGGCCCACAAGAAAGTATACTTGATACTATCTTATTTAAAATACTACAATCGATTTTATAATCTTCAAAATAATCACTAGTTTCTTGAATCATATCTACAACATCTGATTCCTCATATTGCCCAATAACATCGTTAAAGTCTATTTCAACTTCGTTTGTAATTTTTATTGTTTTCATTTGTTTAATTAATTATTAAAATGGTAAATCATCATTTATTACACTCTTTGGAAAATGATCATTAAAATATTTTAATTCAGCCTCTGACGTTAATATATTATTAATTTTTAAGTCATATTCGTGCTTTGTATAGCCTTTAAATGCATATTCTTTCTTTTTGAACCAAATATCTTCCTCATCTTGCAATTTGATTTTTATGTCATCAAATTCAATAATTGTATAATCAACTGGCCCATTATAAGTAAGAACATCATAAAACTCATTATTTAAACCTTCAAAGCAAAATTTTGAATCGCCAACGTGTGATCCTTCCTTACAATCTACCAATTCTTCAAAATATTTAACTATTTTATTTGAATCAAATTCTTTACCCGATACAACGAGATCAACCTCATCAACTCTTCTTTTAATATCATAACCATATAATCTAAGGGCAAGGCTACCACCAATTATAAACCCAGCTTCATTTAAGTCAGCTAATTTTTGAGCAGTAAATGCGGTATTTGTATCGGTATTCTGTTCACATAGATTATTGTGAGCAAACTCATATTTTGATTTCATATTATTTATTTTTTTAAATTATGTTTGGTATATTTTTTTTTAATGTGTTTATTATATGAAATTGCTGTATTTTTAGCATTGCAATGCAGTTTAATTCTGTTTTCCAGTTTATGCTTTCCAAAGTACTTGTTACAACATCTTTAAATTCAGGTGCAATAGATATTTTATATTCGGCTGAATAAGATTCATCTTCTTTTAATATTTTCCCAGCAGAAGCCCCCCAATAGCACATTCTAATATCAAAGTCTTTATTTTCATCATAACCCTTACTATCTTGCCTGATTATTTTGATTGAGTCAAGTTTATTTTTAGATTTTTTATTTAATTCAAATTCTGGGCGTTTATAAATATTAAAACAACAATGAAGCGGAATGTCACTATAATCAATTTTACCTAAATCTTCAGAATGAATTAAATCAAATTCAAACATACTGTTAGTGTTATTCAATTGGGAAATTGGTAGAATAAAGGAAATATAATCACCTAATTCAATCGATTTTTTATAAAATTTTTGAGCCAAATTCATTTTTGACCCAAAAGGTGGATTTCCAATAATTAATCGGCCATATAAGTAGTCAACATCAAGTTCTAAATAGTCCTGTTTAACTATACTTGGGTGTTCTGGCTCTATATCATAGGACCAACAAGTAGTTGGAATTTGAAGACTAAATGACCCATCACCAGCACTTGGTTCTATAACTTCACTAATGTTTGTTTCTCCTATAATTTCATATGTTTTATCAATACAATATTTAGCAGTTTCAATCGGAGTGTAATATTTATCTAAATCAATTTTATTGCTCATTTATTCTATTATTTTTAATAATTTCTTCATTTTATCAACATCAAGTAATTTTAATTCTTCTTTCACAGGATCACACGATAATATGATATTTATAATCTGATTTAAAATATTACAATCACACTCATAACTTTCAAAACAATCACTAATTTCTTCAACCATCGAACCAACATCTTCACTATTATATTGTCCAATTATCTCCTTAAATGTTATTTCAATTTCTTTCGATATTTTAATTTTATTCATATTTATAAATTATTTTAAGTTCAAAACAAATGTACAGAAAAAAATTGTAAAATACAAGTTTTGATCCAATTTTTTGATTAAAAAATTCATATTTTTCTATAATATAAATATATGGGGTTCATTTACTTAATAAACGAGGCGGGTACGGCCAATTATAAAATTGGTGTTACAAAAGCAAAAACTATCAATAAACGAAAGTTGGAGCTTCAGACTGGTAATTCAAGTGAGCTTATTTTATGTAGGAAATTCGAAACAGACTATCCGTATAAATTGGAAAATATGTTACACAACCATTATCATTTAAAACGATTGATCGGGGAATGGTTTAGTTTAGACGATGTTCAGGCCACATCTTTTATTGAAGTATGTCAAGATAAACAAAAGTTAATTGAATATCTACTTAAACATAATGAATTTTATACTTGATTATTTGGAAATATTTTATTAGATAAATTATATAAACCAAATTCATTTTTAACTTCTGAAATTAGCAAGTCCAGGCTATAAGGACCTTTTTTAACGATAGTTTTTGGCCAGCTGTCTTTTATTATAATTAGTCTAACTAATATTAAATTAGTACCGCCTATTTCGATTACAATTCTTAAATTAGAATTAGTTTTTATCCAGTTAAGCCAAATTTGATTTTCTTTTGATATTTCCATTATGTTATTTGTTTATAAGTAAAACCCTGAAGCGTGACAAATTATTGGCACTAAATAATAGTTACTGCCGATTTATAGATTAAAATCTTCCACAATAATCGTTGAATTCTTTTTTTGATATTTCGCAAGTATTTATAACAACAAATTGGTTATATGTTTGACTACCATTTAATTCAACTTTCGCAACATTTGTTATAAACTCCATAGGTGAGCAATGGATAACTTGATTCCAAGAATCTTTATGGCCGCCTTTAGCCTCAGCTTGATAAGTGACAAAATAATATTTTTCCTTTTCCATTTATTTAAATTTTAGAGTTGTTTTCAATTTTTTCATTGGAAGCTATTTCCTTATAAATCTCTTGCATATCATCATGAAATTCTTCGGTGCCTGTTTTTATTTTGGTTGTTTTTTCAATTTCTTCATTTATCATCTCATCCACTATTTTATTAGAATCAAATGGAAGACTTTTGGTTGATATATCATCAATTTTATCAACATCTTCTCGATTAAAAACAATTTTACCTTTATGTTCAGAGCATCCCCAATATATTTTATCATGGCTCATCATCCCTACGTAATAACAATAGTTACAACGTGGATATCCTTGACTTCGGTGAATATAGTCAGTTATTTTAACTGTTACTATTTCAGTATCACCACTCCCGCATTTTGGACAGTGTGAGTGATTTTCTATTGTTAATGGGATTAAATTTTTTGGTATTCTAATCATAATATAGGCATTTTTCTAATTTTCAATAATAGCTCTTTTACAAATGCTGGGTCAACGGATTCTGGTAAATTTGATTTATCATACAGTTCTTGCAAACCAGCAATATCTCGTTCAGCATCTTCAATTATTTTATCCAATGGTACTTCACCACGTTTGATTGACAATAGGTAGTCGGCATTTGGACGTTTAACGGTAAAAGTATTTTTTTGGACAATTTCAAGACCTACATCCAGAAGCCTCCTACAGTGTAATAAATTTTTACCATCTATGAATGAACCACTTAGAGTTTGGGCGTGCTTTTTTACGTCAACATATCTTTGGATATTTCGATTTTCCAGCCAATGGCAGTATTCCTTCCATTCGCGCATATGCTTGGAATATGCTTCTACATTGTAGCAAATCATCATAAAAGGATTTTCTCCCTTTGGTATTGATGATAATCTAACTTCATTTGATTTATCCCCAATAATACCTCTATATCCAAAGTTCCCATTATCATAATAAATAGCGTAGCAATCTTTCATATGGTCTAATCTAACTAAACCGCATTTTTCTTGTAATAGCCCGTTATCTGTTAAATAATCTTTAAATGAATAAGTTTTACCACCGTTATAAAAATAAATAAAATCCAAAGGTGTTTTAAATGTAGTTTGACTTTCATTCCAATTTAGCTTTTTCCCCAAAGCTGCAGCCTTAGAAATCTGTGATTTTCCGTAAGAAATGAACGAATCTGCACATTTTTTTGTTAAAAATTTATATCTATTTTCACGTAATAATTCAAATTGTGGGGATGTTTTCAGAACACATTCTTCATCGGAAAACATTAATTCCAAACAGGTAGGATTTCCAACAGAACATAATTCTAAAAAACGACGAACTTCATAATAAGCCTCATCTTTAGTAACGTTAATCTGCTCAACATAACCAAATGAGATCAGATCATCAATTGGAGATAAAAAAATCCCTTTTTTATCTAAATCGCTGGTTTCCACGTTTGTGCCATAAGCAACACTACCAACAATAGCCTCAAAAATTAAATTTTCAATCATAATTTTATTAATTTAGGGGTAAACAGCCCTTGAGTTGCGCCTGGCACTGGAATAAGTCCATCCCCTCTGGCATCCACGTTGGGTAATTTAGTTATACTATTATAATAAGTCTTTTTATATTTATCTTCAATTTTTGATACTTCAATAAGAACGTGAAATCCCCCATGAGTTTGTACGAATGTCAAAGAACTTTGGTTTACTACTTCAACAATGCTCGGTTTCATTTCTTTAATAGTTGTATTATCGAAATCAAAGTCCATAAAAACAGTTCTACTGCAAGATTTTTGAATTGCAGTTAATGCTTCAGCTTGCGGATTATAACCACTATATCTATCAAAGCATAAGTCGATCAATTTCTTAGCCAAATTCTTAGCAGCCTTTTCGTAACTTCTTGGGTTGGGCGTAATATATAAACACATTGATTCAACAGGAATTGGTTCACCTTTGTATTTATAAGTACCAAGCTCACATTCCATTTGCTTGATTTTATCAAATAAATATTCCTTATTTGATGTAACTCTTTTCAATTGAACCTTATCTTTCAATAACTTATCGGTATATTTATTTCTACATAGTAATGTTACGTAAAAACACTCACTGTCATTCAATTCTGGCAAAAATTCTATAAAGTTTCGCAATGCAGTTTCGTCGGTAATAATTTTATAATTTTCCATCTTATTTTTTCTTAGTATTAATTATTGGTTGGCTTAATTCTAAATAAATCTTATCAAGATTATTCAATGTATTGCCATCATACACAGCTTCCATTTTAAGCCTTCTCTCCGAGACGTGCTTAAAGAAAAAACTAATAAGTTTTTCCCCAATTTTAAAATCCATTTCAATATAGTTACTGAAAGTAGTATTTCTAATTAAAAGAGATGTGGAATTTAATTTAATGAAATAATGCTGAAATTCAACGTAGCAACAGTTAGTTAAAGGGTCAATTAATAATGTTGAACCTTCGTTTGCTACCATTTTTCTAAAAACAGAAATAGATTTCTTCTGTATATCCGTAATAACTGGCTTTTTGGTACCGCCGAATAAATTATTAAGGCGGACTCTTAATTTCTTTTTAATAAAACTATTTTTCATTTTATTTTTAGATTTAAAATTGAATCTTTATCTATAACTTTTTCAATATAGAATCCGCCAGATCTAACTCCAGTATATTCTATTTTTTTATCTTCTAATACTACATTATTTAGTGCATCTTTTAATGCTTGGTTATAAGACTCTTTTATAGCTTTTATAACAAATTCATAAGAATAATCTACTTCTTGGTGCATATGACAATATTCATCTACACCCCCATAAACTTTGTCAAATATTTCTACTACTTTTGTTTTCATGGTATTAAAAGTTTAGTTTCAGTACTCATTTGAGTACTTATCTGTTTATTATGAATAAATCGTAATTCGTTTAAATCATATACTGGACCAGCTTCTGATTTAATTTTAATAATTGGTATAAACATATTCCAATATGTATCACATTCTTGAATAATATTATAACTTTCAACTGTTCCAATCCAATCGCTTTCCTTTCCATCGTATTTAGAGATGTATTTAAAGTTTTTCCCTATAAGGTCGTCTAATTCCATAATTATTTTAAATATTCTTTAAATTCGTTTTCAAACAAATGTAACATAATCGGCAAATCATTTTTTAAACATCTAAGTGGTTTTTCCATTGGCTCTATAAACCAATAATTATACTTTGTACCAATTGAAACATTAACCTGTCGGCAATCAAACTCATCGAATTGAATAAATTTACTAATATGCTTTTTGGGTATTTTCATAAAAATATTTTTTTAAAAATGATATATTTTTTATTTTTTTACTATTTATATTAAAATAAATCATCACTATGACAGCTAACCCAGAACAACTTAAATTATTAGAAGCTAAGATTACTAAATTAATCAGAACTGCAATTCATGAAGCCGAAGACTCTAAAAGAGGCAATGACAATGTTGAAGTTTCCAAGGATTTTGAAAAGAAATACAAATCAATTCAAAAGGCATTAGCAAATCCAACAACAAATGTAACCCAAATATTTGTTCAAGCTGGAATAATTAAAAAAGGTGATGATGATGCTGGTCGCTCTCATGCTTTTAAACAATTACATCAGGAAAAAACACAAGATGGAACAGGAGTTTATAAATTCTCCGATGAGCAAGTTAATAAAATTGCTTCCGTACTTGGAGTTTAATCAATATCTTTACATTTCCAATCAAAAAGCTCAGGATTAATTTTCTGGGCTATTTTTATATTTACGTTTTTAATTAAACAGTTTTTAGGCCATAAATTGAAGCATATTCATATAAAAACTTTGTTTTCACCATATCTGGGTGCATTTCTGGAAATTTTTCTTGTAAGGTATCAATACATGAATGAAACCAATTTTTATATTCGGCCTCTGTTAATGTATAATTTTCTTGCCAATGAACGCCGTTAACTGATGCATTTTTTAACTTTTTGATGTCACTAACGGTAATACCGTATTTTTCCAATGATTTGTTAATTACCAAATTCTTGATCTCTTCGCTTACAAATTCCATAATACTTTGATTTTAAATTGGTGTTCTATTTATTTTCTTTATTTATGATACAAAGATAAACTATTTAATCCGTTTAAACAAAACAATTAACTTTAAATTTGCTCTAATAAACCAATTATTTTTTTAGCTATTTTAATTTCCTGAATTCCCTGTTTTATAATTATATTATCATCTTTTCGGACAATCATATATTCCAAGCCAGCTGTTGGTAGAATTTTATAACTAACAATATAGAACTCTTCGGTTTCGTAAAAATGTTCGTAATAATACGTTTTAGTCAAACGTAAAGATTTACCATCTGAGCCAATAACATATCTATTATCCCTTACTTTCTTCTTTATTAATTTCATTTTTAGATTTTTTAAATTCTAAACGTTTTTCCAGTATTTCAGATAAAATATTTTCAAATTCTTCTACTTTTTCCGAATTCCATCCGTGTCCATATTGGAATTCTGGATGTATGTTGCTAAATGTGCCATACATCGAACGAGAAGCTATTTTATAAGCTAATTTTTGATCTTTGGTTAAATCTATTGTTTCCATTTTATTGCCCATAATCAACTATCATTTCGAAAATACATACCATATCGTAATTATTTGAAATAGCACTTTTAAAAGGCTTCAATTGACTTGAAATTAATCTAAAACCTCTTTCACCATAATCATTTATTTTTTCAGCAAACAACAAATCTGCTGCCTTTGATCCATACGGATATTCTTCTACTATATATTTATAATTATTTACCATTTTCTAATTAATTTTCTAATTTTTTAAAATCAATTTCTTTTAATTTTTTACGAATCTTTAAGGCATAATTTGGATCTTCTGCATAAATCTTAGATAAGAAATTAATAAATTCCTGATCGTTCAATGTCTCAATACCTCTTGAGTATTCCCACAAAATGAAATCCGTTACCGATTCAGTCCAAGTATTATATGACTGATACCCAGCATTAGAATTCGGAGTTGAAGAAGCACGGCTTGTTACTAATTTCATACCAAATAAATTATGATTCTTCCTAAAAAGTAAACTTTTAAACTCACCACTTTCAATTAATGCCTGAATTAACATAACCTTAGCATGAGGAGCTCTTATTGACAACAGATATTGATATAATATTTTTTGACTTATTATTGAATCGTTGTTTGTATTTTTAACACTTTGTAATTCACTCGGTACTTTAAAGTTGACAGACAACCTATCATTAAGTTCTAAACCTTTAGAAATTAAAACTAAAAAATTTGTTAAGAGTAATATCCCAATTAATATAAACAACCAATTTGTTACACCAATTTTTTTATTCAAAAAGGTGAAATACCCCAAAATATACAATACCGAAACTGTCAGCACACACAGTGCTATAAAAACTAAAAATAAACTATTCATTATATTTGTTTTAAATTAATACTTTTTTAATAACTTTAATTCTTTCAGCTAAAAACCATAAACCTCCCTGTTGTGTTGGTCGTTGGAAATTAGTGAAATTTTCCATTTCAATCTCATACCAGCTTCTCCCTTTCATTGACAAATGAGGTGCTATCGGTAACGATGTACAATGCCAAAATGGCCTTATAGTAAACCCTTTTGTTGGATGGCATTCTGCTTGCATCCATTCCCCAATTGGAATTCTTAATTTCTTATTGATAAATAAAGGAGCAATTGACCCATCCTTTAATTCCCTAAATAACTTATATGCTTTCAAATTATTCAAATATTTTAACTAAATCACATAAAATAGCATATATTTCACTAAAATCGCCAGAGTGGCCTTGTTGGTAAGCATATGAAATCACCCGATCTTGATATATTTCTGGAACAAATCTATAAAACTCAGATTCGTCTTTGATTAGTTCTTCAATTAACTTATTATTTAAGTTTAGAACCTCAACAAATTGTATAAATTTTTTATTATATTCTGGTAGTAAACTTTCATATTCTCCCAATTTTTCAGCATATTCCGTTGCCAGATTTGCCGTATGTTTTTGCGAAAGTATTGGCTTAATTGGTTTTTCTGGGGAATCTCCTATTGATTTTTCAACATACGTCAATAATGAGCTAAAGCTGTATTGTGAGCCTTCATCTGCATACCACCAATTTCTAATTTCTTTTATTGTTTTAAATCTCTGCTCCATAATATTTATTTATTTTATTTAAATATTTTCTTGATATAATTTTTCCAAAGCATCAAAAAACTTTCCTTCCATGATTGGAATACGATTATTATAGGAATTAATATAGCTAATAAATCCATTACCAAAATCTCTTCTTTCGTATCTCATATGTACCATTTGGCCAGTTTCTGTGTTATGTGGTTCGTACCATTCAAGATATGTTCTTGGCTTAGTTTCAATAATTGTTTTAGCCTCTACAAACGGCCATTTAATTTCTTCTTTTTCCATAATATTTATTTGTCTATTTTATAAATTCGATATTCTTGTTTATCTCCACGATATTCAATATTACCATCTTCATCGCATTTTATATAAACTTCGTAATCATCTGGAAAATTACGTTCTAAAAATTTTTCAGAACATTTAGTTTTATCTAATTCACTTATTTTATATTTTAATACCGTTATTTGGTATCGATTACGAATTATTGTTTCAACTGTTTTCATATATTTAATTTTTATGATACAAAGATAATTTATTTATTTGAATTAATCAAACTTATTAACTATCTTTAAACATTTTGTGTGTGAAAAAGTGATCAATGCGATTACATATATTTGGGGTTAAGCCGCAATAAGAATCTACCCGAAAAAAGTTATTAGCCTGTTCCAATAGGAAATCGTTATCATCATCTATAGCACACCAGTCAAAGAAATCAAAATACATTACATTAAAATATTTTTCACAATTATCTACAAGCCATTGTTTTATCTCGCAACCTCTATGCCTACATTCGCAACTACCAGTAACATCCAATAGTTTAAAGGTTCCACCGCAATAATCGAACATCTCTTGCAATTCTTCAATAGAACCACCTTTTCTCCAAGTGCTTGACAGTACAACACCTAAATCTAATGATTCAACCATCGAGCTAAACATTTCAATTTTTTCGATGTCAATCTGTGATTTATAATATTCCAGACGTTCAATCTTTTTTGACTTAACATCCTTTCGAAGCTGTTTTTTAACTTCTTTATAATTTTTTGGATTATAAAACAGTTCGTGATTTAATACGCCATCCACATCAAGAAAACAAATACCTTTCATATTATATTATAAATTAAATTGTGGAATTTCTATGATTTTGTTTGCAACCCAAACGTTAATTATTCTATCTCTTAACTTATTTAGTTTTGTTATTGATCTATTTTCTACTCTCTTCGATAGTTCATCTTTACTTACACCATACGGCTCCATTGAGAAGCAGTCATCACCTTTGACATATAGTTCGCGATCACCATTAATGAACGTTATCTCAAAATAATGCGTTCCAGACATCATTATCCTAATATCTCCTATATCACGAATATTTTTCGTTTCGACAAGAGTTCCCTGTATTTGTATTTTCATTTTAGCATATATTATAAATTAAATTTCTTGGTACAAATGTATGAAAAAGGACTTACAAACGCAAGTCCTTTAACATTTATTATATATTTAGTTTCCTAATTATTATAAAGGTGTTTGATCGGTTCCAGAATAAAGAACTATTTTATCAATCACTGCTTGAGTAATTTCATCAAGTGTCTTCATTTCTTTACCTTTTGGCTTAATTTTAATATAGTTTGTTTTACTTATGTATTTACCGCCATTTGCTGAGAATGACATTTCAGTATCAACATTTTTTTGGTTGAAAACAATATAAAAATCTCCGTTCATGTAATCATAAACTGGAAAACGTCCTGTTAGAATATTTTTTAAACTTAAAAATACTTGATCATGAATTTGCGTAAACATTGCCTCAGAAACATTTCTTTCTCTATCTTTATTTTGTTTTCTTGCAACTTCAATATCGTTAATTACCCACACAATATGAATATTATCTTTAGAATAGCCATATTCTTGAACTTGTTTAGAAATATATTCTAATTTAGCTAAATTCGCAAGTGTTACATCAAAAATTAAATTAGGTTTACTATCCCTACCAACCATAGCATTTAATAAATTTTCAACTTGCTTATCACCAATTCCTAATTCTTTAAAAACAATATATAGAAATTCAACATCATTTGAATTATGTAAATCAAGTTCCGAAATGTCTCTACCTGTCATTTTTAAAACTTTATCTTTAATTAGTTTACTTCTAATACCCAAAGATTTAAGTTGATCTACATCGAAAACTTTTCCATGTATACCAACAAGATTATTTAAAACGAAACCTTTACCAACGCCCGTACCACCCGCAAGGATAACAACTTGATCGTAATTTGGCCTTCCATTTCCAAACGTAATTAAATCTTCGGTTATAAATTGTTTTTCTTTTATTTCTTGAAGACCTGTTCTAACAAGTTTTTTAATGTTTTCTCTTAATTCTTCTCTTTTCATAATATGATTTATTTTATGTTACAAATGTACGAAAAAAGACTCACAAAAGCAAGTCCTTTAACTAATATAAATAATTTATTAATTTATTTAAATATTGTCAATTTAAAAATTTCATAAATGATTTCGCTTGTTGTATATCCACTCCAATTATCAAATAGTAAATTTTCATCATTACACCCAATATAAATTTCTGGAGTACCTTTGTGAAATTTAATAAATAAATAATCTACACCGTCATAAATACCAAGAAATTCAAATTTACCTAAAATAGCGTTATTATTCCCAACGCTATATCCAGTCATATCAAATCTAAGATGCGGTGGGTTTTCGCTAATAATACTTTGTTTATATAAACTTGGAAATTTTAATGTTTCCCGTATAAATGTAAGTACTTCATTTTTACTTTTTGTTTTTAATTCTTCAACTGTATTATTCATAATTTATGTTCTTTATAATATTTATTAATTTGTTCTAAATGTTTAGGCCACATATCTACTAAAGATGCGTGATCAAGATAAATTTTTATTTTAATCGCTTGATAATTATATGTGTCACCTAGTCTAACTCTAAATCTTTGTCTTCTATCAATTGAATTTACCGTATTTGAAAAACTTGGTCTTCTATCTGTACTATAAATGAATAAGAATTCTTTATATCTTGAAATTCCAGTTTTTAGGTCATATAAGTTAACATATTCCAAGTCATGTTTATTCTCTTGAATCTTCTTTTTATAGTTTGATTCAAATATTTCACGATATTCAAGATATTTTTTCAGTTTCATATTTCCATTGTTAGAAATGTTTCTTTATAGCCAAGACAATCAATAAAATAAATATCACCATAACCTTTTCGCTCATAGTGGTCTATACCTTTAACTCTATTATGCCCAACCACTTGTGTAAAGCCTTTCAATGGTTTAATAAGCTCACTTTTATCACACCAGAATATTCCGCCAACATCAGTCCAACCACCTCTAATTTTTCCTACTTGATATAAAGCATCTTCCTGTGTTTTATTTTTAGGGTTATTTAATTGTTCGGCTATGTTATTATTTATATCACCTTTGAATTCATTGATAAACCAATTATGTTGAATTCCAGCATGAGTTGATATTACATTTTTATATTGGAATGCGTTTTGAAAAATATCCTTATTAAAAGAATATAAGTCGTGTAATTCCATTGCGATACTTTTACGAAAACGAGAACATTTAAATATTGGATCACCAAGATGAATGTATGAATTATCATGATTTCCTATTAATAATGTTACTCTATCCATATTTTTACGTTTATAGTCAATAATATCTTGAAGATTTTCAATCATAAAATTATCTTCAACAATAGATCCTGGGTCATTATCAACAAGATCGCCCATAAACACCCAATGATCAATAGAATTATCACCTATGAATTTTCGCCACAGTCCACGCCCATGATCGTCGCCAATGAATCCTATTTTAATTGTTCGGGTATTCATAAATAACGCTATAACCTAAATCCTTAGCTATTTTTCTAACTCTCTCTAAATATCCTTCCATATAATCAACAGGTAAACAGGGAGGATTAATTACCAATCCCAATTCGATTGGCTTAACACCTTCAGATAACACTGAGTCAATAAAAGGTATATCAGTTTTAATTTCGTTATCACTCATACTATAATTTTTTCAATTCATTTAATTTAAGTATCGCATCCATTATTTTTACATCAAATTCTGCTGAATAACAATCAGAACCCCAAGTGTCTGGATGGATAACCGTTAACAAAGATTTATATGCTTCATTAATGTGAGTTCTGGCATCTTTCAATGCTTCGTCTGCTGCTGTAGTTACACTCATGATATTTAGATTTTTCTTTTCATTGATACTGTAAAATTGTAAATTCTATTATTTTGCCCGCTTGAAAAACCGCCAGCATCTACACATTGTAAACTAAAAAGCTCCCAGCCATCTTTCCCATACACATCCAATTTAACATCAATAGTTTCTTTGGATGATAAAATATCAATTGTTTTATATTCCCACATATAGTTTTATTATAAATCAATTATATCATCTGTAATTTCAATCCATTCATCAATATCGCCAGTTACCAACCAAAAAATTAACGGTATAATAAGAGTCAAAGTAGCGGCAAACCAAATTATTAAAAGAGGTAGGTGAATAAATAGTCTTTTTAAAAAGTTTATCATATTTTTTATTTTTAATTATGAAACAAAGATAGTTTATTTTATTGAATCAAGCAAATCAATTAACATATTTTAATCAGTCCATCGTTGATTGCATTTTCTGCATTTCATATGTCTTAAAACGAATGAGAAAAGATTTTTTGATCCACAGAATGGGCAAGTATCATTTATGTTAAGTATTTCTTTCTTATATAATTCAACTAAATCTGAAATATGATATTCAGAATCGGTAGACAATCTAAAGCCAACTTGTTTTTCAAGCCAGCGAGCAAAATCACCCATTTGAACATCACTATTAAGCTGCTCGTTTTTAATAGGTAATTTAACCTCATTTTTAGTGAAAAAGCGTTTTAATGGAAATATTTCAAAACTACATTCATCTATTGATATTTTTATTCCATACCAACTGATTATTAATACAAATATTATAAATGCTATTAGTTCTATCATTTTACTTTTTGTTTAATTCTTCCACTTACCATATGAGAACAAATATCGTTCATCCACTTATTTCTTATTGCGGCACTGTATGCATTTATATCATTCTTTTCGAATTCTCTTCTTGTATTATATTTTAAAGAAATACCATTACATTTTTCTTTTGTCCAGTTTTCGTGAACATTCTTCATATGTGAGCATATTTCATCAATCCAGCCACATTTAAACGCTTTTTGAAACTCCCCAGAATATTTAATTCTAAATTCATTTCTTGTAGTACATTTTAAAGCCATTTTCTTGCATTCATCTTTCGTCCAAATATGATGTATTTCAGTCATGTGAGTAGATATTTCGCCCAACCATTTATTATATGCTGAGGCCATATATGCATTTTTAAATCTATCATTGAATTCAGTTTTAGTATTGCATTTTAAAGCTAAAAATTGACACTTTTCTTTTGTCCATCTTGTATTCATAACATTATTTTACTTTACTTGTTGTTTAATTCCACTTATAATAATATCTCTTGTTTCCTTAGTACAACCGCCAAATAAATTTGACATAATTCGAGCAGTTTCTTCAATTGCATCACTTTGAATATCATGTAGTATATTTTCCAAATCAAATATTAGAATATTCATACTTGCTTTTGGGTCGTAGAAACACAAATCAAATTTAGTAATAATTTCTTTTTTTACATTTTTCATTTTTCTAAAGTACAATAATATGGTTTATAAACTGGTTGATAATTTTCGTCTTTTAAAGAAACATTTACACATTGACCACCGTTAAAACTCTCAAATGAGTGTCTTCCTGAATGTAAGTGCCCACAAAATAACCAACCATATTTTATTTTTTCCAAACGTTTTCTAAGTGGGATATTACCCTTATGTTGGGTAGGGTCATTATTCCATCTTGTACTTTCTAAGACGCAATCAACTTCACCAACGCCATAAGGTGGATCGTGTGAAATAATTATATCAACTTCATCGGGTATGCCCTTAAATTTTTCTTCCATATAATTATCTGATACCATAAATGGCCAGTTTCCAAAGATATGACAATAAGGAGTTCCAAAAATTTTAAATTCATCTCCATCGTGTCTATGAACAACATAATTATTTTCTAAATAAACTAATTTAAAATCACATTGCTGTTTAAATGTGGCTAATTGTATTTGGTTAATTCCTTGGAAGTATGCATCATGATTACCTGCTACAAGGTATACTTTATCAACAGGTAATGATTTAATCCAATAAGCAAATTCAATTTCGAGCCAAATTTTCATCTTTGGTTTATCAAATTGAATATTTAAAGGTGAAATATCTCCAGCAATTATCATTATATTTGCTTCTTGCGATATTTCGGGTAAGTATCCGTGAAGATCAGAGATGGCAACTATTTTCAATTTACTCATTTATTCAAAATTATTTATTTTATTAAGTAACCAATCTCTACCCTTTTTAGATATAGCACCAGTAACAGCTTTTGGTTCTAAATTATTTTTAATTAAAACATCCATTTCTTCTTTAATAATATCACCAGCTAGCCATTGAAGAAAGCATCCCATCCGAGTTATGTCCAAGATACCATTACAACCGAAAGTTTGCTCAAGTCCTTGATTAAGTCTATTTTCAGTAACAGAATATTCAACAAATTCGCGAATTGAATTTACGCGTTCAACGTCAATTGTAACCAATTCTTTAGTTTTTGATATTTTACTTTTTTCAGCCTTTACTTTAAACCTGTATTTGTTACCATCCTCATCATAGAAAACAAACACCTCCCCTTCTCCCCTACCTTCAACGCCCATAGCTTCTCCAAATGGGCATTTAATACCAACATTAGTAGTTATATTGGTTAGTCTATCCATAGTCTCTTGTGGCTCATTAAAATCAATTTCAACCTCAAACGTTTGGAAATCGTAAATGTTATAAATATTATTTTCAGGTGAACGTAATGTTTTAATCTCATCTATTGAAGCATATTTGTTATCACCTTTCGAGTTATCATCATACGAACGTTTAATATCGAATATAACAAACATTCGTGGAAGCTGACAAACAGCCATTCCTTTTTGTATTCCTTTTCCAGCTACTTCTCCAAATATGGTTATATAGTCATAACCATTAAAATCTATTTTACTCAACAATTCTTTGAATATTTCCTTTTTTGACTCAAGTATGAATGCAAAATTATAATTATCCTCTTCCAAGGTTAATATTCTATCATGCGATTGTGCCCAGATTTCACCTTCTTTATTCATAGTAATTCCACCGTTGCTACCATCAATTTTTACAGTGCCAAGAACTTTTACGGTAGGAAGTGGAATTGTTGTATCGTAAATACACTCACCATTTTCATCTTTACCGATGTATTGTGCTCTATGCTTAATCGTTGCATATATTTCCCTAAATTGTCCTATATCCGAGAATTTACAAAATTTTTTCATTTATCTTAATTTTTCGATGTAATTATTTATTCTTAATTTTAAATCGTTATTTTCATAATATAAATTCTGATTTCTTTCTTTTAATCTTTTATTTTCGTGTTCCAAACCTTTTAGTTGTTCATTTTTACGTTTATCAACATCTGTAGGTGATTTTTTTTCTTTATTTTTGATTAGCTCATTTTTAAGCTCCATAATATAAGAATTTGCTTTTCCAAGTTCGATTCTTAATTCTTTGATAATCACCAAATCTGGCACTTTTAATAAATCAGGATAGTTTTCCGCATCTTTCATATATTTTAATAATATAAATTATTTAAAGCAATTTCGATTAAATATTTCCAGAATTCGGTTGGTACTCCATCAAACGATAATGTTCGTTCTAATATATCAATATCTTCACAAGAATCAAGTTGAACCATCAGCTTATTAACCGTGCTTTGATATGCATTTTCCAAATCAGTATAATTAATACCCATAACCGCTAAATATAAATTATGTTTTCATTTTCATCATGATTTATATCGCTAATCAGCCCTTCTAAAAAGAAATCACGTTCGATACGGCAATTGTAAAAATCAGACCAATTTTTTGGTAATAACAGTTTTTGACATTTTGAAAGTGCTTCCAAACCGACTATTATTTCATATTTCGAATCAACGCCTTTTGTTAAATTTGAATCTTTAAGTGAAACAGGCTCAAAACCAAGTTCTTTAATATATCCTTCCATTTGCGTGTATTCATCAAAGAAACAACTTGAAATCCAACATTTTACTGGTCTATAACCTTTTATCCAAGATCTATAACTAACAGTGCTTTCTTTTTCAACGGCAAAATCATACCATTCAAATAAAGTTTTTTCTTCAATATTTTGATCAATATCAATTTTTATATCACTGAAATTAAAATAATAATCTCCAATTAAGACAATTCCACCTATTTCGCCGCCTACCCAAAATTCAATTTCTGGAAGATCATGTTTTGTAATAAATAAATCGGTATAATTTTTAACCGCTTTTTCATAAGATTTTGTTAAAGTTTTCATTTAAATAGTTTTAATAGTTATCTCATCTTCATCATTAACATAATAGCAATCAGGGCAATAATCCTTACCATCAAGCGTTATCCATTCTGATTCGGATGCATCCTCAAGCGCAATGGCTCTTTCTCCCCAACATGAATATTCTGAATTTTGACCACTTAATTTGTGGCAGTTATCACATTCAACTGTGAACATTTGTACTTCTATAATCATATTATTCTAAATTATTTTGATTAGTAAATTCAATTAAATCATCTTTAAGCCCGTTTAAATATTTACTTGATGTGAGTCCAGCATATTTAACACTTGATTCATAAGAGCTATTATATTCCGCCACTGATTTTAAATTTCTAATCAGGCATTCAGTAACATAGATTAGTTCTTCCAGATTAATAAGTCTTTTTGAATCTTCGTTTGATTCCCCTATTGGTTCTACACGACCAATAAGTTTTTTAACAACATCATAGTTTGTCATAATTGTTCGCGAAATTTAATTGGATCTTTTCTATATTCTCTTAGCGATTTGGATAGTAATTTTAAGTAGCCTTCTGGATCACCACCAATATATCCATCACAAATTCCTATTCCGATACGAAATGTGTTGAAATATGTTGCATATCATGCAACGGATTTCGCTATTTCTTCTAGGTTCATCTTGCCACTACTTTTTAGTACCTCGTTTCCGAGTCTGTCATCCATAGTTGGGCAATCCCCAAGCGTTAATTCGGGTGTTCGGCACCCTATCAATCTTAATCCCTCTTCTCTGATATTTATGGCCGCATTTACATCCCTGTTGTGGCTTGAACCACACTCTGGACAAATCCACTCCCTATCTTTAAGAGTTAAATCCTTTTTTATATATCCACAAACTGAACAGGTCTTTGACGATGGAAACCATCGACTGATCTCTATTATTTCCCTTCCGTACCACTGAGCTTTGTAATTTAACATTACTTTAAATTCTCCCCAGTTTACGTCCTGAATCGCTCCCGCGAGCTTGTGGTTTTTCATCATCCCTTTAACATTTAAATCTTCCATTACTATCACTTGATTGTCGCTTAATAATGAATTTGTTGCAAGATGAAGATAATTTTTCTTAATATCTGATATTCTCTTACTTAATTTTGCTATTTTTATTCTATTCTTCTCATGATTATGAGATGGCCTCTTTGTCTTGACATCTTTTTTCCATTTCTTATTATAATGAACTTCTCCTGTTTCTACTAATTTTTTCTTAGCTAATTGCCTTTGCAATCTCTTTAATTGTTTCGAGTATTTCTTTCTTAATTTTAGATTTTCAAAAATCTCAGCTTCTGAGGTAATGACGAAGTCTTTAATCCCTAAGTCGATACCTACCGTATTCCTGTTTTTGGAAAGTACTTTATTTTCCTGAGAATCAATTAATACTTTGGCGAAGTATTCGCCATTCTTTAATTTCTTAATAGTTACACGAATAATACAATCCTTGTATTTTTCTAAATAAGCTTTATATTCTTTAGAAGTTTTATATTTAATAAACCCGAATTTCTTCGAAACAAACATAAAATTTTCTTTATAAAAAATCTTTTTAGAAAAGGCTTCGTTGTAAAGTCCGATACTTTGCTCATCTGATCTTTTCTTGAAATTAGGAAAGCCAGTGTCTTTCTGTGCTTTCTTAAAGAAATTAGAATAGGCTGTACCTAAATTCTTTAGGGAGTCTTTTAATATCTTAGTATTGTGTTCGGTTAGATATTTAAATTCTTCTGATTTTAATAGGTCTTGGTGAAGATAGTGTCCGAAGTCCACTAAGGAACAGAAGTTGTTTCCTTGTTCGTGTTCGGTTATTGCCTTATCTAAACAAAGATTATAGACCTTTCTATAGCAGCCGAAGATTTTACCGAGGTAAATCCTTTGTTCACTATTTGGATATAATTTAATGTTTAGAGATTTGAGCATTAACCTTCTTTTTCTATTTCTTTTATTATTTTTTCGACTTGATTTTTCGTTCTTCTTCGAGAATAGATTCTCGCGCAGAATGAGGTTATGATAGAAATAAAGTCTTGCATCAAATCTTCTCCGTTATCTTGAACTTCGTTCATAATGAGTATTTCACAATCTTTAAATTTAGACAATGTTTTAATGTAGTTAAACCCGAAGTGGGTTAGCCTATCTTTATTTTCCACTATTATTAAAGTGACTTTATCATCTTCCATTAATTCTTGGAGTTTAGGCCTCTGGTCGTTCAGTCCAGAAGCCACTTCTTTCACTATTTTATGAATTTGAATTCCTCTTGAATTAGCGAATTGAACAATCCTATCTGCTTGTGTTTCAAGGTCTTTTCTTTGATCCGAAGTAGATACCCTTGCATAAACGGTATTATATTCAGGTTTTTGTTTTTTAATTAATTCAATTTCAATAGCTCCAGTATCAGTCATTTTAGCATTTGGTATTTTACCAGCATGGAATCTATTCCATGCAGTTCTATAGCACACTCCGTGTTCTTTTGCGTATTGTGAGAGTTTTATTTTAGGCATTAATTTTTTATTTTAATATAAATAGTTCAAAAAATATTTTTTTATAGAAAAAAATTAAATTATTTTCAATAATTTTATATTATTTTTCTAAATAAACATATCCCATTATATGTGTTATAAATGATTCATCTGTTCTCTCTTCGCTTATGTCTCTATCATAATAATATGAACCATCCGCCAATGGAGGATAATCGCAATCAATTTCAAAATTAACGTTATATCGTTTCAATATTCTGGAATGTTTAGCTTTAAAAATTGCTGTTTTCATTTATTAGTTTTAGTTTTTATAATTAAACGTTCCAAAGTTCCCGTAATATAATAATCTATATCTTCTAAATCAAATAAACGAATATCTGATCTACATTCTTCACCATCTTCAAAATGATTTGAAACTACCATAATGGTTACCTCATCACACATTAGTTTCGTTATATAAAAACCTTTTTGTAGCGTAGTTTCAATACATATCTCTTCCTTTATATCAATATCTACAACACCATCTTTATTCAAGGATAGTATTCGACCCATATTCTCTTTAATTATTTGTTTTTTTAAATTATCAATTCGTTTGTCCATAATAATCAAGTTTTAAATTCGAGACAAATGTACATAAAAAAATCCTAAAAAACAAGTCTCTTAGGATTTATTAACTATTATTTTAATTTGATTATTAAATCATTTTTTTAGTTCTCTTAATGTATTCCATCATCAGATATCTTATATTCGATTCGATTAATTTTGATTCGTAGAATGGTTCATTAAGCTTATTGCTTGATTTTTTTAAATCAGAATAGTATCTATCAAAATCCGATTGAGCTTTTTGTTTCCAATCAGCTGGCCTATTAATCATTGGTAAACTATCCTTTGGAATATTATTTTTTTCGATTTCTTTTGGGTCAAAATTTTTAAAATTGTCACCGAACATATCTATTGTGTCCTGAAGATTTTTCCTTTCAATTAACTTAATATATTTATCCAAATTTCGATTAACCAAGTCCCTGTTAGATTTTCCATATATACGTGTTAATGATCTACGCATATATTCAATGAAGTTGATTGCAGCTTGTGTTTTTGATTCACCGAATGTTTCATTTACTATTTTTCGGACTAAATTCGTTAATTGGCTTTCGTTTAATACTATTGCTTTATTTTCCATTATTAAGATATTATATTTTTAATATAAATACTTGTAAAAAGGAAAAATAACATTAATTAAGGAAAAAATTATTCAACTATGCCCATATTACCCCAGCGGCTTTTTAATATTTTTGTTTTGAAACCGTCATTATTATCCACAAATAGAACCAAATCAGATGTTTGGAACTTTCGCAATGCTGGAACTTTGGGGTCATTATCATACTTAAAATTATATTGACCAACATCTTCAAATGCCAAATTTTTATCTTCTCGATGCAAATTTTCTCTAAATAAAACTAATAATCTACCATCTTCAATCATTCCGTTATTATAAGGCAATAAATCAGATGATAACGAGTCCACCGAAATGAATTCTTCTTCATTAATTAATTGTTTTTCCATAAATTGTTTTTATTATTGTTAAATTAATTTTAAAAAAGAGTTACCCATTTTCACAAATGAATAACTCTCATCGGCTGTGTCAAGAATATTATGATTAAATGCTGGAAACGCAAATTACAGCCAATTTTTAAATCCGCCCAAAAAATTTAGATTAAAAACATATTAGAAATAACCTATGTTAATTTTTTAAGTTATTTATATTTAGTTTATTTTCTGGGGGTGAAATATTTTTATTCGTTATTTAAGCCAAGGTTAATACCTTCAGATGCTGCAATAAAGCTTATAAAATGTTCTGACCATCCACTTATCTCGCTTGTCCATACACCTTTATAGTTAATCCCGTGTGTGTTATTGCTAACATCGACAATGTAATTATATATACCAAATGGAGAAGGTACGCTATTACTACTATCACAATCCTGACTATCAGAAAATACGATAATCCGTTCTGGTTTAATCGATGAATTCTCTTCTTTAATATAATTTAAACATTGTCTTGTAAATATTCCTCCGCCACCTAATTTGCTTTTTAATGCATCAATTTGAGTAAACAGCCCAAATCCAGTTGATGGGTATTTAATTTGTTCAGTTGAATGAATCCTTCGACCATCACTTCCAGCAGTACAATACACAATGATATTTTCACACAAATTAACAGCTAACAAGCACATTGCTTTTGCAACATCCATTCTATTAAATTCAGATTTACCACTCATATTAGCTTCCATTGAACCACTAACATCTACGACAAAAACAGTAGTTCCTTTTAATTTAGGTAATTGTGACCAACCATCAATCATTAATTTTTCTAATTCTTTAGAAAATTCGGGTGCATATTTTACAGCCGATAAAAAATTAAGTGGTAAGAGCATTTTAGTATTTAATGAAAGTAATCCTTTTCGAATTATATTTCCATCAACATCAGCTTCTTTCATATTCCTAAGATTACGCAAGAATGCCAACGAACCAAGTTTATTTTCTTCAATTAATCTTTCCCATACACCTTTATGTTGATCTTTTGGTGTAGTGGATAATCCAACCTCCCAAGTATCAGGGGTTTTTATATCATCAGAAATTACTTTGTTAAATAATAATTGTTGTTCATCTGAAATAGCTTTTGGATGAGTTAAAAATATTAGATCTTTAAATTTAACAGATGTCTGTCTATTATATTTTCCAAAACCATATTCATTTATATTATTCAATGTCTGTTGAACTCCCCTTACCAAAGACTTAGATAATGGCCCTTGTTTTAACTGATTTTTAACAGTCCTTGCTTTACTTGAGTTTTCAGCCCAATACAATGCCACTAAATCAGTTATCATATCTGGTCGGGTACAAATTTTTGGAATTATTTCTCCAACATATTTTGAATGAGTTGAATATTTTAGCATTTCAACTAAAATCATTATAGGAGTGTGGCGAAGTTTTTGTTCTTCACGGCATTCTACAGCTAAATTAGCAACTAATTTACCATCAATTTTAGGAATCAATGATTTAATTCGATCTGAAATTAGGTCACCATCCTGATAAGCGGCATCTTCCCATAGAAGATTAGCTAATACGCATCTACGCAGTTGTAAATAATCGCTTTGTTTTGCTGAAGCCATTCCGAAACCGCCAGCTAATTTTTCTGAATAATCTAATCTACCATCAATGGATTTTGGATTAAGTTTTGACATTGGTAAAAAGTTTTAAAGGTAAATAATAGGAAATAATCGTTGATAGGTTTTATATCGCCTATATGATGAACTATCAATCTACGTCACTAAAATATAAGAAAATAGGCAACAAGCTAAAAGTAGAGTTTTTGTACAGTTCCTATAATTGTTGATGAACTACTTCTATACAGCACTATTTTGTTTTTTTAAAATAAATATAGGAAATAAACTAAATCTACATTAATATCTCCAATGATGAAGTAGATTTAAACGTCACTATATTTATATTTTTGCTCCCACGGGAAGACTCGAACTTCCGACCACATCTTTAACATAGAAGTAACGCTTATCTACGACACCTTTTTTAAAGGGTAATATTCGTCAAGCGAGATTTTTGTGCTCTACCAACTGAGCTACATGGGAATTTTTTAATTTCAAAACAAATGTACGGATAATATATGAATAAAACAAGTTTTATTTGCTAAAAGTTTGATTTATTTTAAAAATTCGGCTCATCATTCTCTGAATCAATGACAACATAAAATAAGTAGCATATTAAAATACAGACTATCCACATATTTAATCGATTTTAAAATTTATTTCTGAACCATCAATTTTTGAATAAACTATTTTCGTTGGTTTCAATTCATATTTTAAACCTTTGAACATTTTAACGTATTTATCCCCCTTACCTTTTTTTAAATAAGCAATCGTTATATGTGGATTAAACGTTTTGAATTCATTGGTGTTTGGTAATTTTGAAAGTTCTTTATTGCAATTGACAAGATATTTTTCCTTATCTACTTCGAATTTTAATACTTCAAAATCATCATTTTTAAACAATGAAATATTTTTAATATAAATATTATCAAATTCATATTCGGAAATAATATCTTTAATTTGCTGATCTTTAACTTCTTTATGTAGACCATATAAGATGGTAACGTGGCTATTCTTTTCAAAGGAATACGATTTTGTTTCATCATCATATAAATCTTCTTTATTAATTTTAGATTGTAAGTCTTTGAATTCTGGAAAGTCAACATATAACATAACACACCCGAAGCCATTAACCTGTTTATTTTCAGTCAACCCCATAAGATTTTTAATCTTTGTACCAAATTCGTTTAATTCCATATTAAATTATTTTTAATATAAATATCATATTTTTTTATTTTATATTCCAAATTGATCCATCAAATAGCATAACTTGAATTGGATATGCTTTTGTTATTTTTTCGGATTCTTTTAACAATGTTAGTTCAAGACAGAATGTTTTATTTTCATACGCCTTAATAGGTTTGGTTAATTTTTCAACATAATGACTAACACTTTCGATTTTACCATCTTCGTTTTCGATTTCAATCACCATATTAAAGCCAACAATTTTTTGCTCAGATATGTTAACATAACTAATTTTAAGTTTATTTTCATTCGCATATACTTCATTAAAGATAAGTGGAGTTTTGAATGTTTCAAAATGTTCTTTCATTACGTTAATTCTATCAACACAAAATTGAATAAAAACATGTGATGCCCAAATGAACGAAACGGAAATAATTGTGTAGAATTGCCAAGCCATAGTTTATTTAATTTTGATATGATTTTATCATTTGGTCAAGTAAAAGGTTAATTTCATCATTAAAATTTTTAAGCGTTTTAATTATTTCGCCCCTTATTTTGTCGGTAGCCTCATCAATATCTTCTGGAAATGTATAGATATAATATCCAATAAAATTAGTTGATTGGTTCATTGTACTTTTTAAAACCATCAAATCTTCTTTTGGAATGCGTTTATTTATTGTTATATCTTCAAACCCATCATCTAAGGTTCTTGTTAATGTATAAATTAATTTCTTTTCAGAAGCCTCATATTCAGATATAGTTGTAGTAAAACCATTTTTGGTTAAACTTATTGAAACTTTTAATATTTTCATAAATTTTATTTTTTAATTCGATACAAATGTACTAATAAATTTTATAATAAACAAGTTTGTTAACACTTTTTTTAAATAAAAAACCCACAACGTTTGAATTATGGGTTTTTAAAAATATAAGTTACTTATATTTAGTAAATTATAAATTTTCTTAGTCTTTCACTTACTTTGATAAAATATTCATTCAGTAGATCTTCCTTTTCGGGATTATTATAGTACTCCGTTTCTTCCAATGAAACTCCAAGTGAGAATAACATTTTTATAATTACATCCTTTGTTTGTAGTGATGCATTGTTTAAAAATTTCATCCAAAATGGGTGCTCTTGATTTATTTCAATAATGAATAGTCCATGTTCTTTAACACACCTAAAAATTAATCCATTTTCACCTAATTTTGTAAACCGATAATCAGCAAATTTATCTTCACGTTTCCTCGTTGCAAATTTGTTTTTAACCTTATCCTCTACAGGTTCTTTTTTCTCTGGAATTATATCAGGATGTTCATTCTTTCCTCGCTCCTTTTTAATACCAATAAATGGGTTTTTATTTATAGATTTAAGAATTTCAGCCATTTCACCTTTAACATCATCACTTATCTTTTCGTTTGATGTTTTGGAATCTTCATTGTTTTTCACGGTTTTAATGTATCCACGTAGGTAATCCTTACATACATCCCTGAAACCTTGATCGATTTCATTCTTATCCTTTTCGTGAATGATTTTATTGAATGTAGATCCAAATAAGTTATCACTGTCACCGCTGCAGAATAATTCAATTCTAAGGCCATTTAAATGCCCATCACCGACTTTACCTACAATACCCAAATCAAGGCTGCTTCCGACTAATCGATTGTTTCTATAAATATATAAGCCAGAATAAGCCGAACTACGATTTACCTCATTCGAAAGTGATTGGCTAACAAATTCAATATTATAAACGCTGAATTTAAAATCAGAACCATTATATTCAAATTTTTCATTAGATGTTAAACACGTTGAGTAAGTCTCATTTCTAAGCATTGGGTCAACACTTTTGACAAATTCATTGTTGACAAATAAGTTGATGTTCAATTCATCAATAAAATATTTATAAAATAATCCAAGTTTACTTTTTAATATGTCCTTAAACACCGTGATATTGGCATTTGTTATACGATCTAATTTTGAAACAATTACTACCGTTCCAATCTCGCTACCAGTTTCACGTTTAAATTCGTTATATTCTTCCCAAGTTCCAATCACTACAGGAATTTCAAAGGTGTTTGTCATAATCATAACATCCAAATCGTAAGTAGCGATATAAAAGTCATCATCAACTGATTTTGTTTTAACAACGAACTTTCTACCCAAAGAGAGAGCTGCTGCTTTTAAGCCCGTACCATATGAACCAAGATCAAATTCTTTATTTTTACCCATCAACGCTCCAAGTTTAAAAGCCTCGTTCAACGTTTCAATGGACATTCCGCACCCATCATCGCATATTTTGATGAATTCATAATCATCTCTAGTTCTTTTAATATGAACCTTAACGTTTTTTGAATCAACATCTGTATCCAGAGAATTGTCAATTATATCGGCAATTGCGGTATAATTATTATAACCAGAATTTCTTAATGTAGTTAAAAAATTCACATTCGGTGTCACGTCAATTTGTGTGACTTCTTGCTTAATCGCTTGATTTAAGTTTAATTTAGTTTCCATAAAAGTTTAGTTTTTGATAGATAAATTTTTGTTGTAAACAATTAAATTAATTCATCTATCGTTTGTTTGTTTATAATTTCAAGTACAAAGATAATACATTTTATTGGTTAATGAAATTCTATTGTTTATTTTTGTGATTTCAATTAATTATTGTACTTATTTCAAAAATGATTTTATTATCTTATTTGGTTTTGCAAATATAGTGTAAACAATTGATATAACCAAACTAATTAACTTTATTTATGATAAATGTTGCTCAATAATTTGAACGACTTCATTTGTTGACCATTCATCTATTTTAAGTCTTGAACCAATCTCATCAATTCCAAGCATTAGTTCCGTTTTAATAACATTAATAATTTTATTTGCAATTTCTTCATCACTTTTATAAGCGATAATTTTAAATTCTTTCATCGAATTTAAAACTTCATTAATTAATTCTTTATTTTCCATATTTGTTTTATAAATCTATTAGCATTATATCAATTAAGTCTATCATATTCTGCGTTTGAATTTTTGCAAGTGTAAGCGATAATTCAATCAATCCATTTGGCTTTGAATTAAGACTGTCTTCATATGACTTCAACATGTATTGAAGACGTACTTTCTTTTCAAGTAATAATATTTTTTTAGTTGATTTATTTGGCAATTTAATCTTTTCTAAAATTATATCATAATCACTATCTTTAGTCATTTTCTCATTACAACTCATATTATTTTATTTTAAAAGTTTGTGTAAACCAATCTTTGAAATATTTTTCCATATGATCCGTCCATTTACTTGGCATCTCCGCACTATCATTACCTTCTTTAAATGATTCTCGAAAATATGGTTCTAATTTATTTGGCCAATAATTTTTAGCAGCTTCGGATTTTGCTCCTTCAATAAATCCTCTAAGAACAAATAGATTATCTGTACCAATTAAACCGACGCAATAATTTTCGCCAGCCTCTACAATTTCTTTAGATAATATTTGCTCATCGGATAAAGCCCTTACATCAAGCAGCCAATTTCTTAACGATTCATCCGTTTCATTTTCTAACGCCTTGTCAAGTTTTTGTTCCAACTTATTTAAATCTAATTTTGATTTTGGGATTGAACAAATTATTTCGTTATTAATTGTTTTCGGCATATAAATAAGCCTATCTTCGTTATCTTCATTAAGGTCTATATATGGTATTATAAGACCTTCTTTATTGATAGCCTTTCCAGCATAACATTCAACTTCAATTTCTTCAACTGGATTATTAAGCCATTCATTAACAAATTTATCTGAAAGTTTTGGTAAAGAAGTTGGAAAATCAGATGCGAATGTTGGATTAAAAGCTATTACTTTAAAATCAAAGGGGGTTATATCACCACTACAAGCAATATTATTCCATTTTGAACACCAAAACAAATCCCCATTAATTCCCTGTGAAAATGTATTTGTATTTTCCTTAGGTCTTTCTTCGTCAGTTATAACAACTATTTCGTTGTTTTTAGTTCGTTTTATTTTAAATAGTTTTTTCATTTTTATTATTAGTTTAATATGTTAATTTATCATTATTCCAATTGTCGATTGCTTTATAAAAATCAACATCTGATTCGCCAGTTCTACCACACTCACAACCAATCCAATACGTTATTCCGCCACATGGACATCTATCATAACATGGTCTTGCACCACATTTGCATCGTTTAACATAAATTCCCTCAAGCATTGGATCTTTATAATATCTATCTCTATCCATGATTTTATTAAATTAATTTTAGTGCTTCTTGTAAACCTGTTTCAAGTGCTTCTTCATAAGTATCAAACGTATCGCCATAACCTTCACTACCAGTATTATATCCATTGTCAATGAATAGTTCATAAGAATTCAATTCAAATACTACGGATATAATTATTTTCTTTGTTTCTCTTAGCCATTTTTGAAGTAAACTTTGAGTTGGTGCAGCTATTGAACTTATATTTCCTCCTCCCCATCTATCCAATTCAAAATCTGTGTTGTTTCCAAACAAATGGTGAGTTGCAACATGTGATTTATTGGACACCGAATTTTCCATTAAATAGCCATCAGTGTCATAATGATAAAAACTATCAATAACGATATTTTTTTCTTTAAGTATCTTAGCTATCCCAAATGATATTAATTGTTCTTCCATAGTATTATTTATTTATTACTATAATTTTTCCACCTACCATAGTTCCGCTTTCTTTAAAAGTGCCATCTTCAATATCTATAATTTTTGCATTATTATAACGTAGCCAGTCACGAAATTCAGTTTCTTTTGTGTTGGTTGAATTTTCCCAGTGAGTTGATGTGATTGACACAAGTCTACCACCGTTTTTTAATAGATCGTACATTTTCATAACGTGGTCAATATCCTGATTTTTAGAAAATGGTGGATTTGCAATTATCCTATCATAATGATTTGTAAGTTTATGTTTAAAAATATCTTCACAAACAAACGTAGTATTTTCCATTTTATTAAGAAACATTTGATTTACTGGCATCAATTCACACCAATGAACATTTACAGGTGAAACTCTTTGAATAGCCCTTATGATTGCTCCTTGACCTGCACTTGGTTCAAAAACTTTATGCGTTGGTTTAATTTCTGCTAATATAACTAATTCATCAGCCAAATCATCTGGTGTACCGAAGAATTGAAACTCTTTCTTTAAATTTCTTTTTTCTCCATTTGCAATTTGCTCAAGTAATTCGGTAGGATCTTGACTGAAAACGAATCCCATCACCTTACCACCTTTCCATTTTCCTCCAATTAATTCCAATGATTTTGCGACTTCTTGGTATAGTTTTCTATCTAATTGACCTTCTGGTAATCTAACAATCAAACCGTCAACAGTGCATTCTTGTAATATTTCTTCTTTATTTTTCATAAATTATTCACAGCTTAATATTCTTGACATATAAAATGTGTTCCTTCGACATTTGTACCCCAGCGAAATTGGTTCTCAAAAAGCAATCAATAGTATCCTTATCGGATGCTTTTTCATCTAAAACAGCATATCCCAATAGTTGGTGATCTAAAAATTGATTTTTGGATGCTTTTGAAAATTCAGAATAATAATAACCGTTTGAATCTGGAAATTCATCCTGCAAAAACGAAAGAATACAATTCAAACGTTGTTTCCCATCAACAATATCGTGATAACCAAATTCGGTATTCCCAAGTTTTGCTTGCATTATATTCCATTCATAGCCACGTTTACGAAGTATTAACTTACCTAAAGATATGTTATTATAAATTGAATCAATAAACGACTGTTTATCTTCTAATGACCAAACGAAATCACGCTGATAATAAAATTTTGCTCCATCAGCCTGAATAACAAACGGATTCCAGTTTAATTCTGGGATAGTTACATCATTTAAAACATCTGGGTCTTTATACACTCTTTCACGTTTATCAAAACCACAGGTAAAAACAATAGATTCAAGACTAAAACCTATGTTTTCTAAACGATAACTTGGCCTTGATATAGGTGAATAACCTACGAAATAAGTACTCTTTTTTATATTAGAAATATGAACTTTATATTTTTTATTATCTTTATAACCTCCGAATGCTTCCAAAACAACTTCGTCTCCATTAATTTCCAATATTTTAGCTGAAATTTCGGTTCTTGATGAATGACCACCCATTAAGCTTTCTGGAGCACTAACAATTTCCCCTACTTTAAAAGGTTCTGATAGTAATTTTTCAACTTCAAGTTCCGTTCTATTAATTTTTTTCATTTTGATTAAATTTATTTATTTAAATATCGTAGGTGGGTTGGACTACACGCCGTTCATTTAAGATTCAGTACACGCAAGACTCTCCACCTTTATTTTTTGTATTGCAAAGATAATCCATTTACTTTAATCGTGAAAATGGAATTTGTTAAATTTTGCAAATTTCTTTAATAACATCTTTTGATTTAATTATTTCATTTTTGAAAAGTTCACCAACCTTTGTGTTTTCCATTTGCATATTGAAATTAAAAGTTTCAACCAATGCAATCAAATTTTTTATTGGTGAAAATTTATTTCGGACATCTGCTAATTGCTTTTCTAATTCGAATTCAATCTCCCTTAATAAATCCTGCTTGTCATGCCATGTTGATGTCGGACATTGGCCATTATCAAATTTCCAATAACTGTTCACTAAATCTAAAATGTTGTTTTTCATTTTATAAAATTTTTTTAATTGAATCTTTGTGAATTTCCACATACAAACATCTGTTACTTGAAACATTAATAGGTTCTGAAAACCATCTATAACCAATATAATCTCCTTTTTCATAGTACGGAGAAGCATAACGTTTATCCAACACATCGGCAGATCTAAACACATTTGTCCGATAACGATCCTGTTCATATGATCTAAATC